>Ga0099797_100004_pt1 | contig 131292 bp, 129 predicted proteins | sample Uncmet_Sort48C_1_FD_89871 | JGI IMG/M metagenome (GOLD analysis project Ga0099797, IMG submission 89871) | Marine eukaryotic communities from CALCOFI LINE 67, Pacific Ocean - C012_Sort48C_1 | ecosystem: Environmental > Aquatic > Marine > Oceanic | place: Pacific Ocean: Monterey Bay | collected...
TATTTGTAGTGATTCCATTGATGCTTTTTCTTCTTCTTTCGGATTCGTGTCGGTTTCAAGGTAATAATTGTTGATAGAATATAAACATTTATACTTGTTTTTAACAGTACTGGTATGAGTAATTATAACGATGATGATGGAGAATGAGCTTTTCCTTTTTTTTTTTTTCGCTATTTTATATTTCTTTCTTTCTTTCTTTCTTCATCCTCCTCCTCCCTCCTCCACCTTCTTCATCGTCGTCCGATTTTTCACATTTTATTTTTTCATTCTTGGTTCTTCTTTTGCCTTGTTGTTTGTGTGCGTGTGGTGTCGTCAAAAACAAACATTGGATTTTTATTTTCCGTTGTTTACGTTTGCAAAACCATCACTTTTCCACCTCATGGCTTGCACAAGCGAACTGAACGAATCACGCGAGATTTTTTCCACCCCTCGCACAAAAAATAAATAGAAAAGGCATCAGCACGATGCTCGTTGCGTTACTCTCTACTACTACGGCCAGTAGCGAAAATTATAAAAATTGAGCTAGCCATTCGAAACCATCTTTAAACCCTTGTTCCTTTAAGATACTGCACATGAACACTTCGATCGGTCGGGCGCCAGAGTTACCAGACGATCCAGACTTTCCATATGTTTCACGCAATCCTAGCACTGCTCGCAACTCGTCCTCCGAGGCAGCCTGTGGAATGTCAATCTTGTTCCCCAACACGAGGATAGGAACGTCGCTCAAGCTGTCGTCGGTCATAAGTTGGTCCAGCTCCTGTTTCGACTCTGGGAAACGGTCTCGGTCCAACGCGTCCACTATGAAAACAATTCCATCGACTGCGGTGAAGTAAGTCTTCCAAAGGGTACGAGCAGATTCGTGGCCACCAAGATCGTGGGTGTTGAACTTAATGTTACCAATAATAAGCTCTTCCGAGTTGGGGTGCAGGGTCGGCTCGTTCATTGTAATACGGCCGTCGCGCAAATAGCGCAAGAGCGTCGTTTTCCCAGCATTATCCAGACCAAGGAAAAGCAAGCTGGCATTTTTGTGGTACAGGCCTGCGAGAGAGAAAAAAAGTGAAAGCAATGTTAGTGATGAACGTTCGAGTATACAAGAAAAGAGCAGTACGAAGTGGAGAGAGGAGGTTCACGGCCCTGCCGTGGAAGGATGAGCGTGCACTTACCTAAATAACCGAGGACACCGAAGAACCAGTCAACAACGAACATTGTGTTAAGCGTGCTTTTATTTCTTCAACTGCAGAGATGAAATGAATTTCTACCTTCTGATAAATAATACTACTATGTTACCAAAAGCTTAAAAAAGTCTTTCAAGAGGAACGTGTATCATTGTATCAGACATACTCTCTTACTTTCCTTACTTGTACAATCACACACGCACCACGCACTCGTTCATTTTCTTTCTTCTTCTTCTTTCTTATTTCTTCTTTCTTCTTTCTATTTCTTCCTCCTCCGTTGTCGTTATTTTATAATAAAAACTAAGAAATACAATAAAATATAATACACTATTACTATTGTACTAAAAACAATAAAAAATAATAGAAAAGCTTTATGTACTTACATATAGAAGGAGAAGACTAAGAAGAGAGAGATAGAGATCATCAATAATTAAATTATCGACTTTGGCTGGTTGGCCATATAGCAATCTACCTATATATATTAATATATTAAGTATATATTAATTATAAACTATGAAATGGAAAACCAACACCACTCGTTTTCGTTTTGTTCATGCGTAATAGGTATACGAGTAGACGATTACCGGTATAATAAGGTAAAGGCAGGTATAATAATAGGATTATTTTAGGAATATATACTGTAGTCAGGTTAGTTAAAAAAAATAACGACGAAAAAATGAAAACAAAAAACCAACAACAAGGAACTTTCTTCTGAACTAACCCTAACCCTAACTCATATATTTGTTCTACGTAGTTGTGATTAAGGGTATTAAAGGAGTTAAGGACTTTTTAATAATACATGTATAAAATATTATTATACCAAAAAATTTATTTAATAATTTGTTAGTTCATTCTCATATATTTATATGATATGTTATATATATAAAATACCGTAATTGTGTTTTTCTCAAACTCGTATTGTTTTTATTCTAAAAAGAGACTTGTACTCCTAGTATTTGATTATATTAGTTTGTAGTACCTTGCCATCCAGTACGGCAAGAGCCATGCACCTGGATCCGTTTCGGACATGCCATCACCCCCATCAGATACATCCCATGGGTTCGCATTCCAGCGGTACTGTCGCCTTTCGTTTGCGGGAAGGGGTGGCACGTTTTTGATCGATTGCGTGTGCGATTGGTGCGTGACTCGGGTCGGTGCACTATCGTAGATAATATCAAGGCGGTGACTATTTTCAACTGGCCAGGAAATCAAATCTAGGGGCCAAGTCTTCAAGTTCCACAGTATGTCGTTTTGCATTGCTTCGAACCTTGGGTTCTTTTCCCCGCCGGATACTCCCAAGTAAATGCTGTTCCATAGATTGGACCGTTCCAACGCAACGATTTTGACAATTCGCTCCAACCCTGCTTCCACGTACGACTTGTCGAACAAGGTCTGGTTGTTGCTTTCAAACGTGGTAAAGAACGTAAACAACGGCAAAAAAGTCAGTTCATCATCCGAATAATTGTCATCGCAGCTCGCCGTAATCTTCATATTGTTCAAGTTTTGATTGTACTGATTCGTACGATTGGTAAGCTCCAAGTACGCAGCTTCGAGAATCTCTCTGTCTCGAGCGTCCGCTGCGACGCTGTACGCTGCTGTGATGTAGGATATGATTTGCATCGACTGGACACCTCGTTCATCTGACCATGGTCGAAAACCGTTCACGTTTTCCGGGTCCCATTTCCCCCACGTTGTAGGCTTTCCAGTAACGTCGACTAGGGTGAAATTGTTCTCTACAATGTTCAGCACAATTCTTGTCAGCAGTTTGGACGCTAAATCTCTCTCGTCTTTGAGCGGGGAAAGGCGGGCAACCGCAGTCAGTCCAAAAACATGACCAGTGCTCTCATCGCTGGACGTGTCTCCCTTCCACCGGTACCCTGGGTACTTTGGGTTTGTTGAATTGTACCATATTTCTTTGTCGTGAATCCACGTGTGGTACCCGCACGTCTTTGCCTCCCACTCTTCGGGGGAGCACAGGGAACGCGCCATCAGCCCAGGCTTGTTCGTGACTTCGTTCAGAGAGACCATTCCTTGAAAATATTCTGAGGCAGTGGCAAGGGCCTCGCTGTTGCCCGTGACCAAATAATTCATGTACTCGGCGACGACCACCAAAGAAGACCATAGCCCGTTGTTGTCGTCGTCTTTGCTGATGCAACCATCAACGTCTCCGTATCTCAGCAGATCGCACCCAGACGTAAGGCCCAGCCGGTTGTGCCTCTTTGTTAAGATATTCTCAAAGACAGCGGCCTTCATGCTCAGGGTAAATTTTCGCTGCTCCAGCCAGGTTACTCCTTCTTCGGCTACGACCACAATGGTGTCCCCGGAATTTTTTTCATCCCTTGGCGCGCCCCCCGGGCCAAAAGCGCCGACGACGGCAATATCCTTGATTGTGCTCCCCGCAAGCCATCGCGGACCGTTCATGTATCGCCACACAGGATCCTCGTTCTCTTGCCGAATAATCAGCCCCTTCGTGGTGCCAACGAGCAGTTGCGGGGCAAAGGCCTTCGTGGTTTCTACCATTACCGTCGAGAACGCTAGCGACGTAATGTTGTTGAACGGCAGCCCCTCGTCTCCACTGTACGAGGAGACGCTGCCATTTCCATTGTGAAAAACGTCCAAATTGGTTGGGTTCCCAATGTACAAACTAGAATCGCCGTTGCTTTGAACGTTGTTTGATGAAGGTGTAAAGACAAAAGACGTAATTCTATCAGAGATAACGCCCCCCCACTTCTGGACTACGTCTGTGCACCATTCAAAGCGCAGGATAAGGTCATCGGAATAATCTACAAAAAACAGTTTGCGGTGGTTACCCGCAACGACAAGGGGAGTAGTGTCTTCAGTTTTGTCACCCGACACGGCCACAGCGTGCATGGGAGTCAGAGGCCCTACGTCCGCAACCTTTTCAATTGCACCGTCCTTGACTCCAAAGACGACCTTTTTCAGGCCAGACTCCGTGGCGGCCCAAACGTTGTTCACCACTGTATTCCCGGGGGCTTTCTCCAAGCTAGCAGCTACATCGTTGATTCGTCCCCAGCCTGATGTGTTCATGCACTTGCTTTGGATGCACTGGGGGGCGGCGTTGTTTCCAAAATCACAATTAACAGAGCACACTCTGTCGGGACTAAGCGTCCCTATAAGGTTCCCCGCGGACACCACCAACTTTGACCCCTCCTGGGGCAGAAGCAGCCCGTTTACAAGCACAAAGGATTGGCCAAAGTAAATTTTTCCCGTGGCAAGTATCAATGCACCCTCTTTTATCGCCACGACTTGGTCAGCAGACTGTTTGCTTGGGAAAATGCCCCACGGAGGACGCGCCGAGGCATTCTTAATGTTTCCAGAATCGTAAAGATACCGAGTAGGAACAACCTCCGTGTACCAAGAAGAACTGTCTTCTGCGCTACCAGCAATGGTCTGGAACGCAAGAAGTCCAAAAAAAATTATACAGTATTTCATCGTGAATACCCTGAAAATTGTCCAATGAAAAACAATGTGCAACGATTAATTGTTAAATGAAATAAAAAATAAACTGGGTGTAAATTTGTCGGAAGAGTGTGTTACTTGAAGTACGCACTTCCTGTTCTTCGAGATGAGGTGTGTTGCTGCGGGTGGTGGGTGGTGGTTGCGCAGAGAAAAAAGGAGGATTTTTTGGACACTTCTTTTTAATGCTCTGTTGATGCTAAATACAAATTAGTCGTCTAAGAGTAAAATAGCAGCATATCTTCGTAGCACACACAAGTTTCAAAAAAAAAAACTTTTTTAGTTTAAAGTACACTACCTCACCAGTGCTTGAATTTCATCGAGCGACAGCGAAAGGTTTTGACAAAGTTTCAGGACGTCAAGTTTTCCTTGATGCTGGTTCTCAAAAAAACCCAAACGATACAAGACTTTATCCGTCAGTCTGTCGTACTTAGTTTTGGAACGTACCCCTGGTTCAACTTTGCAATTTGGGCACAGAGAAATGGCTTTTTCCATGGCTTTTGCCGCCGCGGCGAATTTAGCTTTTGCAGCAATCATCGACAACTTTTGGCTGGATCTGAGACTTGGTTGACCGTTCCGTTTTACGTGCAGAATCGCAGCCAAAGCGCTTGACTTCGTCGCTTTCCCTGCCGTCAGCAGTGCCACTATGGTCCCGACGGACGCTGAATTTTCTCCTGTGGGATCTACCATTCCCCATAAAATTTTGCTCTGTTTTGTGCTCAGCATGACATCCACTCGCCGGAGTGCTATTTCAAACTCGAGCTGGTCAACCTTATTAAGCGGCGAGTCTGTATCGTGAGCCGCAAAGTCCTCCAAAGTGGTTTCAAACAAAGCCCGCGATGCTCTGATAGCCCGCCTAAGAGCCCGAAAAGTAGTAATGGAGGACTTGTTGCCCGATGATTTTTTTACGCATTCGAAGCAAAACACATGGCCACAGGGCCACACTTGCCTGGGTTCTTTCAGCCTGGTCTGGCACATACTGCACTGCAAACTGTACTCGATGCCGGCGGCCAGCGAGGAAAAATACGAAGAAAAATTATGCAAACCGAATATGATGTCTCGGACTTCAACCCTCACTGATTCTGGAATTTCAGTCCCCTTCTTGCTCAGCTCACTTTCGACTTTTATTTCTACGTTAGTGTCTTCGATGTCGTTCTCTAGCCTGACCAATTTAGCATCCAAGTTTTCACTTTTAAGTTGCGCCCCCTCCAATTCACTCCGCAGGGCCGGGAGCGTTTTCTTAATATTATCTAGTTCGCCCCTCACTTTTTTTGCATTCTTCAGCACCTGGGTAGTTTTTGCTTTCAACTTTAGCTTTTCAGCAGCAACCCCCGCCCCGGAAACTTTCAGCAGCAAGCGATCGGCTTCCGTTACATCGTCCAGTAGCGTGATTTCGTTTTCCTGCAGGGTTACAATCATCCTGCGACTCTCATTCAGTCGCTTCAAAAGTTGGCGAGTTCCGTCGTGTTTGGCGAGCATTCGTTCCACGCGAACCCTCTGTTTATCTATGTACACTTGCTGCTTTGCAATCAGCACTTTCAGTTCCTTTTCGTAACCCTGAATCAGATCTAGCAACTTCGTTTCATGGATTTCCCCCTCTGCCTTCGATACTGCATCGTAAGCGCTCACCAGTGCGTCAGTGTAATTCCCGATGAACGGTTTTATGTCGGCAAAAGAAATATTTGGTTCTTCGTAGATGATAGCATCATTGTGCCCCACCGGGACGTGGATCACCTCGCTGGACTCTTCAGGCGTGCTGTCCTGCTGATCGTTAAAGTACGCACTGAGGGTGACCAAATTTGTTCTGGGTAGTGCTTTCCGTGGACCACTGGCTCTCAGTTTTCTAAACTTGTTATCTTTTAACCTTCGCGAAAAGCTTTCCTTTTTATGATAGCGCCCGTGTTTTGCCTCCAGCGAGCCATAGTCTGGTAAAAACGTTAGGGCGTCTGCAGCACCCCCTGGGAATATTTGAATCTGAGAACCCGACATCCTTGCGGCCCCACGAAGCCTATAAGAGAAGACGTTCTTTCCAAATCTTACTACCGCATCTTAAAACATTTGGCGTAATAGTGTTGTTCGTTTGTGTAAAGTTGAATGGGTTTGTGTTTCGGACAAACTATAAATTTTTCAATGATGACATTCAAAATAATAATTTAAAAAAAAAAAAATAACTCCACCCCTCCTCTGTCTGCTTGCGGCTGCCTGCTGCGCATCTGCGCATGCAGAAAAACAGAAGAAGAAAAAGAAACTGTTACAAAAAGCAGGCCTTCGGTTGCTCCTTGATAGGCCCGATACTATACTGCTCCCTCTGCTTAAAAAAAAAAAAGAAGACTGTATACTGAGTACTTATAATAATTATTATTATTCTAAAAATTAATATTACTATGTAAATCGTACTTTGAAATCTTGAAATAGATTCAATACAAAGGTACAGTATAAAACATTCATTAAGGCGGCAAACAGCAAGGAGCAAAAGATTCTTTTTGAAGTATGTTTAAAATTGTATTGTAAATATAAAAATACTATATAACATTTTTATATGAAATAAAAAAAAGAAGAAAAAAAAATTAATAATATAATAATCTTCTGAATGAATGTGAATGAAATGTATCAGCAGAAATCAGAAGAAGGACCGAATTAAATTGGATTCATAAAGGAGTGAGAAGGAACAGAGACGTCAATATCAGTTGCATTGACGTTTGTTATTGTTATTCCTGTTTATTTTTGAAAGTTGTTACAATAGAGGTGGGAAAGATTGTTACGTTTCGAAGTGTGCACGTCGACAAGGACAATCATTTCATAGGCAGCCGGGAAACGTTCGATTCGGTATGGACTTCGACTTGGAAGACTGCGAGGATTTGTTCGGTGATAGCGAACTAAACGATGTGATATCTGTCGAAGACGTTCAAAGTGCTCGCATGTCACAGCGTCAAAGTGGAAATGGGCAACGTAGGGGTGGTGGTGCCCCATCCAAACCACCGCAGGCTTCTCGAGCACGCCCTTCGGACATTCCCGGCCCAAGCGGTGACGTCTCGACGACGGACGTAATAGCGAGGGGGAACACGGACCGGCGCAGAAATCTTTATGATGGACAGCGGGCACCAAACAGCGTGGCAAGGAACAGAACACCGGTCTCGGGAAGGAACCCAGCACGGGAAGGCCAAGTAACCGAAATTTCGACCGCGGGGTCAAGTAGCAGCAACGCGAACAGCAGGCCACAAGGGTTTGCCCGCCCAACGTTTTCTTCTCGTAACGTCCGCGACAGGAATTCCCCAGCGCTGCCGCACGTGTCGGCCCACAACGGGGGGCGTGCCGATCATCGTGGGATTTATAGGAACCGGCACAGTGCCCAACAAAATGTGCGGGGCGCGCAAGGTGGACCCAGCATTAACATGCAGCATGACAGGAAAAGGACCTTGCCAGACAGCAACATGGAGCGCGGGCGCCCTCAGACCGTTGCCCCCAAGCGCCGGAAGAAAATTCCAGGACCAGTTGGAATCTTTAAAGAATCCCTGGGCAATTCACGAAACGACCCGAAACAAGTTATGGACGTGTCCCGCATAGAGAACACCCAAGACAGCATTTTTGATAAAGTCGAGCAGCGGAGGATTCCCCTTGACCGCCTGGCAGATTTCCGCCATGGCCCGTGGCTGAAATTCTGCCATGTGTTCATGATAAAGCCCCCAAACGCCCCAAGCAATTACGTGCCATTTCCCACCCTGCGGGTCCCACCGCAATACCAAAGTTTTGAGAGCATACGGAAAGGGAACATCCACGAGAAGGTCAAGTTTACTGCAGGCGTGATTGTTTCGTATACAGAAAGTTGCGACACTGGAAGAGTCGTTCTCAAAGATCCGACGGGGACCATGAAAGGCTCCATCGCTAGTGCCGTCGTAAACGACATGGGCCTGCAGCTGGCAATGCCTGGAACTGTAATCGTGCTGAAGCTGGTGTCTTTGTTCGTTCCTTCCCGAGACACTTTTTACTTGAACATAACGTCAAAGAATGTGGTGCGGATTATCCCAGCGTCCACTTTGGTACCACAAGAGATGGTTCCTTTCTCGAAGAGACCAGAACTTCCAGCCCAGCCGTCCCAAGCAGATAGCCTCAGCAGCGAAAGCAGTTTCTCCAGCGCGGTGGGTTCCCGCCGCTATTCCCGAGCGGAACCAGTGGGCTTCCTTAGTCCAGCCGTGCAGCCCAATAACTCGGCTGGCGCATCCTCTGTGGGTCGTTTGCAACTCCCAGCCTCGTCATCCAGCGCCCAATCGTCAGCGGCGCCCACTCCTTCGAACGTCATTCGTAGGCACGAGAACTCCCCTGCGCCACCCAGAATACTCGTGAACGATTCCCCGAGCGGCTCGATTCGTTCCCAGAATCCTCCTCGCAGGACTGCGAACAGCTCTGTCGCGCCGAAGCCACCCCCGAGTGTTAACGATAAAGACGATATTGAAGACCTACTAGCAGGTTTGGACGATGATGATTTTTTATTCACCGGTTGAAATGAGAAGAATTTCAAAAATCAAAGAAACAAAATCTGTTTCTACTCGTACTACAACAATTTGTTATTTAAAAAAGAAGTGTTAATTTTTAATAGTGTTGTCGGTCCATCCAAGACTTCTATTCACCACTACTTCGTTGTTTATTACGGGGTGGGTATTTTTTTATATTTCTTACTTCTTTGTTCTTTTTATTACAACCTGTGTGGTGGTGGTAAATATTATAAATAAAATATAAATTATTACAGTAATATCATATTACGTAATAATAATGTAATACACTATAATTGCCAATAATACTACTGATGATTCAGGAATGAATATTATACCTGTATACAGGTATTAATACCAGGTATTAATACCGTACCAGGACCGTCCGAACTCTATATTTTACAACACAAATATTATAATACAACACAACCGTTATGAAAAAACAAAAAAACAAAAAGAAGAAGAGATTTTTTTTTAGTAGGAATAATAGTAATAAAATGATTTATTATTATTTTAAGAAGAATTACATGTTTTTATCATCTTTGAATTCCTTCTCCATTGTGTGTTCCTGTTATTATTGTATTATTATAATTTTCTTTTGTACCAAAAGTACCACGGTGGTAGAAAAAAACAACAACGCTGCACGAGGGGAGGAGATTGAATCTCGATCGATTGAATTTATTATTTATTAACCACTCTTCTTTCTTTGTTTGCCAAGAATATTCCATTCAATCATACATCCATTATTATGAAATTTCTAACAAATTCAAGTTCATCACAGAATGACATGAATGTTTTGTTCCCTCAAGATTTATCTACTGGTTCAACTCTCAGCAGCTTATGTGAGAGGAATAACGTCAATAGAAAGAAGAATGCGTTCGTCGGGACGGGGGCGTCCTTCCGTTAGTAAGAGCTACCTCGGCACTGTTTTGAGTACCCCGGACAGACCCAAGGGAAGGAAAAAGAAATGCTGTTCCGAACACACGGTCTGTCTGCAGTTTCGGTTGAAGCATGACAAAGGGAAATTACTGAATGAGAAGTATGTTCAGCTTGCGTACGATTGCTCCGATGCCAGGGAGACTCGCGATATGTTGTTAAAACATTGCCCACTAAGTCTCTGCAATGCGAACGGACGCTTTGAACAGACACGGCTCTTTCCAGTTTTTGATGATGCGCCATTCACGGATTTCATAGTGTTGTACAAACCAGACATAGAAGAAACGGAAAAGAAAACAGCAAATAGCGAATGCGTTGTGCACGAATGCGGCGAGAGAAAAGGAAAGCCAACAACGGTAAAGTTGTCCAGTCTACCGGAAGACATAGTGGTCACCTACATGGTTCCATTTTTAGATCCTCGGAGTTTAGTGAAAGTCGGGTTGGCTGCAAAACCCCTTTGGGACATTGTGTTTACCGGGGTGGCACTTAGCTCTGTATATGATACTATGACAGCCGTTGTCAACCAGCGAACAGTATCTTTTTCTGCAGCGAACATAAGAGAAACCTTTGAATGGGATAAAATGTGTTTCTTCAGGTCACAAATTTCGTCCCTTCGGCAAAGTAGCGTTACCTCTTTCTTTCGTGCCCTGGCTGCTTCTCGGGGGAGTGCCAGACAAGTTTCTACAAATTTGCTGCGAGCCGTAGTCGGAGTACAAGGCCTCGCCAGAATATTTTCTGGGGAAGTGTCTCTTGGCATTAAAGAGATGGTCTCCTCAACAAACTGGGACTATTCGCGTCTCTCGAGGTACCTCTTGAAAGCCATCTTACGCCCGGAGATAATTGCCCTTCAGGGGCATGTAGAAGAAATTGACCCACTTGCTGAGTTCAAGGACTTCAAGCAAAACCAGATTTTTTGGTACGGTGGCATCCTCGATGAGTTTCTCAGAGTATCGTTGACATCAAAGGCTATGTTTGTGTGCGGGGACAAAAGAGGAGAATTGGTAGAGTTTTCGGAGTGCTATTATGAGTTCCTTCGTTCCATCAGCAAGGTGCGGGTGGCGGCAAACGATGTGTTGGTTAACCGAACGGCTGTATACTCGTTGAAACGAACCAAGAAGCAAATATTTTCTTTGCAGACCCACCACAAGATAAACACGCCAAGTTCGAAGCAAGGTGACCCGGGCGCTTTCTCTGAAAAATTCAACATGGCCCTTCCTGCACTGATTCACGGATTTAAATCATTGAACGAAACCCACAAGGTGTTGTTTCAAGCCCACCCCGTTCTTCAGAAACAGCACATGTTTCTTGCCTTTAAAAGGAGTCGTGGTGCTGGTGGTATTGTAGTTTAATGATTCGTACAAATATTATTAGTGTCGAATAATTAATTAAAAAAAAATTCAAATGCAAATGCGTTTTAATTTTGTAAAAAAAACTAATAATGATATAGTATGTAAATTTTATTAAGCGAAAATGAGAACGGCTGAGAACGGTTTAAAAAGAAAGGGACTGTGCGCGGCCTTTAGCTTGTTGCTGCAATTGCCCGTCCAAGTAATCATCAATGCGATGAACTGGTGTTCCTTCCTGAATTAGTTCGTCTGCTATTTCCTCTTCGTGTTCTTTTTTGTTGTGGAATCCTTGTCTAACAATGCACCCTTCTTGTTGCAGAAAAATGCGGTCGGCAAAGCGCATTAAATCTTTCGATCCTATTAAGACTACATCGCCATTATTTGCCGCTTTTCTCGCTAAGGCTTTGAACTTCTTGTAAATTCTTCTTATAAGGCGTCGATTGAACCGGATGTATGCAAAATACGCACAAATAAATTCTCGCGGGTCATCATATTGTCCATTGTATGAATCGTAATCATATCTGCCGTCGTCTACGAAATTAATTGCATCCACGAGCAATTCATCCCCGTCGACAACATCGCAATATTTGTTGGCCACATAAGTCTTTCCGGAACCTGGGGTGGCATAAATGACTTTGCCCCAATACATGCGGGGAAGACGTGGGTGACCAGAACGAATAACCATGGCTTTGTTGATATAAAAATTTGTGTGTGTTTCTTTAAATTTTCTTTTACTTTTTCTTAACTTTTATGTGTATTTTGCTTTTGTGAAAATAAATAAGTTATCTCTGGAGTAAAATGTTAAACAATACGCGTATCTTGTAAAACTGAACATACCGTATACACTAATATAAGCGACTTTCCTCTTCTTCTCGAAGCGCAAAAACCTTCTTCCTTTTTTTCTTCCTAAAAAAAAAAAGAAAAGAACTTATCAATGCTATTGAACTGTTATCAAAAAGCGCAAAAACCTTCCTTTTCTTCTTCTTCTTCTTCTCTTCTTCTTAAAAAAATTAGAAATAACCAATGCTATTGATATGTTTTTTTTTGTCAATTTTTATTTAGACTATTTGCCTGAAGAATGGTGCATTTCTAATGCTGTGTACCTTTTAAATCAGGAAAATTCTTGGAAGCAAATCTAAGCTAAGTAAATTAATCGATCGATGAACAAATTAAAAAAGAAATTCCATCAACAAATATACAAAATAACAGGGGGACAGTACAAGAAAAAACTCAGAAGAAGAAACAAGACAACCCCTTCAATATTTACAAAACTCAAACAATTAACAATGGCGTAGCATCAGTTTTCATTGGGATCAGGAGTTACTTTCTTCCGATTCTCACAATGGCGACCAAAAAATTGATTGTGATTGACAGGAGACAGGATACAGGAGACAGGATGTAGAAAAATGAGTTGATCAATTGGACATTCCGACTATAGTATTTACAGAAATATAACCCTAATCATAACACTAACATACTCTCAGCGAGGAGACAACGAAGCAAAGAGAAGAAAAAAAACAAAACAAAAAACGGGGGGCGTTATTTAGTTCCTAATGGGTTTTTCTAGCGATTTCCCGCTAATGTTTTTCACTTATGTTAAATGATCCAGTTTACCTCCCTTGCGGTGTTTCCGAGCAAAAAGAATGCCCAAGCAACATGCCGGCACCCCCAATTGTTAAATTAATGCTGTACTATATTTAAAATGCGTAAAACTATTAATTTTGTTTTGGTATTTTTTACTGTGTCCACGGCTCTATGCACCCGGGCATTGGGAATCCGAGCTGACGCAGCAGACACCAGAATACAGTATGTGCACAAACAGAGCACTTTAAGGCACGGAATTCCGCGTTCAGAAAATTCTCACAATGTTCTACTGAAAAAAGTTTCAGAGTTGAAATTGGCGGTCAAACGCTTGAAGCAGAACGCCCAGCAAACAGTTTCCAAGAGCATTTGCGAAGACTGCAAGCACTCGATAGGTTCAGGTTCAGGTTCTGATTCAGGTTCTGGTTCTGGTTCTGGTTCTGGCTCGGTTTCAGGTTCAGGTTCAGGTTCAGGCTCTGGCTCTGGCTCGGGTTCTGGTTCCATTTCTGGTTCAGGTTCTGGTTCTGGTTCTGGTTCCATTTTTGGTTCAGGTGTAGGCTCTGGTTCTGGTTCTAGCTCAGGCTCAGGTTCTGGTTCAGGTTCTGGCTCAGGTAAGGCGGCCCCTACAGCAGCGCCAACGGCAGCCCCTAACTCAATAGGTTCTGGTTCAGGTTCTGATTCAGGTTCAGGTTCAGGTTCTGGCTCGGGTTCAGGTTCAAGTATAGGCTCTGGTTCTGGCTCTGGTTCTGGTTCCATTTCTGGTTCCATTTCTGGTTCTGGTTCTGGTTCTGGTTCAGGTTCTGATTTTAAATGTTCTATAGGTTTTTCACTTAAAGATGAATCTCCATCGGGATTTGAATTATCTTTAATTGGTAAACTAAGAGAATCTTCTAAAATAGGTGATTCACTATCTAAATTACCTAAAGTTTCTGATTGTTTAGAAGTAACACTTTTAGATTTTACAGCAGGTTGAGGACTAGATTCGGCACTAGATTGAGGACTAGATTTTTTTGAAATAGGGTCTGCTATTTCTAATTCTAAAGGTGATTCACTATCTAATTCACGTTTAGATTTACTTTCGGAAACTAAACTACTAGGTGATTGCTCTGCAGAAGATTCTGAAAATTGGTCGTCAAAAAAATCAGGACTATTAGATGTGTTTTGATTTTCAGGTTTAACTTTTTTAGATGATTCTGAATATGTATTCAAAATATCACCAATATCCATAGCTTCTTCAGATTTTTTAGATGATTGAGATGTTTGAGATGATAAAGATTGTTCATTGGAACTGTCATCAAATACTAATTCTTCACCATATCCAGTGGGTTGATATATTGGTTGTTCTTTTGACATTTTACTAATATACTATTAGATTAAACTATATTTATGTAAAATTTTATTTATTTTTTTAATTATTTCGATTCTTTCTAAATTATATGGTCTAATATGGTTTAAACATTCATCGTATGTTAACCATTTAAGTTGACTAACTTCTGATCTTTGAAAATTGCACGTAGGCTTATCCTCTTTCATATGAGCTAAATAATATTTATGTTTGTATGATTTATAGTTTGACCCAACAAAAAATTCATCATAAGGTAATATATTACTAACAATATTTAATGATTTAATGGTATATCCTGTTTCTTCAGACCATTCTCTTAATCCTGCCTGCATATCTTTTTCACCGTAATTTCTTCTTCCTTTTGGAAATCCCCATTCGGGAGTAATCCAATTTGTATTACTGTTTTCAATTAATGTATAAATATCATATTTTTCACTTTCCGATAATTGAATCCCGCGTTTAATTTGTTCAAATTTATTTTTGGAACTTTTCTCCTCAATTCTATATTGTAATCCACTATCACTGCACCATAACTTATTCCATAATACATTAAAATCATATTTAATAATATTCTCCTTTTCTTGAATTGTCATTTCATCAACTAAGTTCTGTATATAATTTTTATTATACAGTGGATATTTACCCCTAATAAAATCAACGTATCCAAGAGAGTCTTTTCTACAAATCATTAAATATTGATAATCCTCCTTTTTTCGAAAAGAAACAATACCGTAGCTTGTAATAGGTATTTTACAATTATTATATACGTGTCCCTGTTTTCCACAATTATTACATATGTTATAGTTTTTATTAAACATTATTATATGTTAAAAAAGAGATGTTTTTATATCTTTTAGATATATTATGAGTTTAAACTGTAAGATATGGATACCACATTTATTTTTTACTTTAGAAACAATAGCAGCATATTATCCTTCAAATCCAAATAAAATGACAGTTAAAAAGTATTATCATTTAATACAAAACTTACCAGTATTTTTACCAGATAGTCCAATGGGTAATTATTTTTTAGGTTTATTGGATAAATATCCAGTGCAGCCTTATTTAACATCAAGAACAAGTTTTATGAAATGGATTTTTTTTATAAAAAAGAAAATATACAAAAAGTTAAAACTGGAAATCTTTGATTTTTATGAAAATTTAGAACTTTATTACAATGAATATAAGCCTAAAGAAGAATTAAACTTTGAAATAATAAAAAATCGTAAGAAATATGGCGTAGTTGGGATTATATTATTTTGCACATTTTTAATTTATTATTTTTATAATAAATAGATTATATAATGAATAATAAATTAAAATTACTTATATTTGGAGTGACAGCATTTTTAGTAGCAAATACATATCATGATGGAAAATATACAAAAATGTTAATAGGATGGCAAAAATATTATAAAATGGCTGCTTTTGCGTTTGGAGGGTTAAGTTTGTATTTATTTATAAAAAAACATCCTAATGAATCAACATCTGCATTATTAACAGCCTCTAATATGGTAAAATATATGCCAGTAGATAGTGAAACATCTAATTTATTTAGTATGTTTATGCCATCAGATGTTAGTAATTTTAACAATGTAAATGTATCACCACAAATGAAACGTATGATGAATTCTGGAAAAAAAGGTGTAGTTTCTCGTAGTGTTAGTGAAACAAAGAAGAAATATGTAGCAAGTAGACAAAAATGGAGATGTGGAAAGTGTGGACAAATGTTAGAAGCAACATTCGAGGTTGATCATAAGGTTGAGTTACAAGATGGTGGAACAAATCATGTAGATAATCTTTGGGCTTTATGTCCTAATTGTCACAGAGAGAAAGGATTAATGAATAAAATTCAACAATAAAATATACATTTATTATAATAGTATGGATGTAGGATCATTAATTGGTAGTTATATGGGATTATTAGTATTAGGTGTCATTTTAATAGTATTATGGACAAAAACATTTCGAAATGATTTTCAAGAAAGTAAGTTGATGGTAGTAGGATTAAATGTAATAGTTTTAGCATTTGCAATATTATTATCAACATTGCCTGATAAAAATTTTCCTAGTAAGTTTCCAATGCTGTTAATAACAGGAAGTTTTTTAGCTATATTTTTGTTATTTTTAGCAGACCAACTTGGTATCATTGACTTAACCGTAACATCTTTAGTGGAAACATTTAGACATTTAATTGTATTTTTTGAAAACAACCCAGTTGGTGGTTCTGTTATAAAAGGATTAGGTGCTATTTTATTAATAGGAGGTTTTATAACAGCTAGTCTCTTTGCTAGTAATAGCGATACTGAAAGAACAACTAGTAAGGCAGTAAATATAGGAATATATGCATCTGTAATGTTGTTATTGTTAACTGGATTTGTGTATTTAGTTGGAGCTTTTAGAGATAATAAATTAGGTTCTATCTTATTTAACGCGATTCAAAATCAATCTAAAATGTGTTGGAGTTTATTTTCATTAATTACATTAGGAACAGCAATACCGATGGCATTTGCTTATGAAAAAGAAGATGAAGATGTTTATAAAGAAAAAATGAGCGGATGTGGTGTTCGACGAGAAAAACCAGATGGGGGATATTCTATGGATACAAAAGAAGAAATAAGGGAATGTAAAGAAGAGGCGCGAAGAGAGTATGAAAGAAAGTTTCCATTAACAGAATATCCATTAATGGCACTCGTTATATTTTTATTACTCGGTTTTGTTGTTATAGGAAGAAAAGGTATATTTGAGTTTCTTAAAAAAGATTCATTTAGGTCTTTATTAGTAGCATGTTCATTATTTACAATGATAACGTTTATTATTTTTCAAGTAAATTCAGAGCGTTATTATGTTGGTAGTTATCCACGAACAAAAACAACACCTGCAATTCCCGATTCTTATTACATACCTATTGTATTATTTTTCTCAGCATTAGCAACAATATTAACGTTATCAATGTTTATAGTGGGTGCAAGTTTTAATAACTTAGATAGACCAGAACCAAATAAACTATGGGAAAATACAAAATGGCTTTTTAAAAAATTATTTACACAAATGAAACATATTATTGTTATGATTATAATGGCATCCATTATTGGATTTTCAATCTATTTTTATACAGGAAAAAAAACATATGAATCCGGAGTTGCTGATTTAACATTTATGATGTTAGGATTAGCATTAGCAACAATAGTATATAAGTCATTAAGCAAAACAGAGTTTTTTAAGAATAATAAATTTTCAAAATTGTTATTGAATTTAATTTTATTGATACCTTGTATATTGTTTTTCATAGTTGAATATTTTTATAATGATGTAAGTCAAACACCAAAAGTAGTATTTGCAGTATTACTAGGAGAGATTATATTAATATCATCTCATATATTAGTTCCTTTAATTGTAAAATATTTTATGGGTTATTATGTAGGTAAAAATAATTCAAACACATATGAAATAAAGAAGGAAGAATTAGAGAAAAACTTAGAAAAGTTAAAAGGTTATTATGAAAAAATAAAAAATGAGGTAAGTGATGTAATTACTACAGAGGATTGGGATGAAATATTAAATAATCAGTATTATAACAGTAAAGATAATATTAAAAAGTATTTGGAAAAACTAAGAAATCCGGCTGTAAATGTAGAATATGTAAATAAAACACAAGTGAACGAAGATACTGACAATCAGATTAGAAAAATTAGTGAGCAGCCTCAATACAAAAGTTTAAATAGGTATGAGCAAATTGTAAACTATGTATATTATTTTGTAGTGAATCAACTACCCGAAAAAGTATATGCAAACAAGGTAAGTATAGAGGGAATAAGAGAAAAACAACAGAAATATGAATTAGAAAAAGAGTATGTGGAGGAAAAAATAAAAGTAGGAAAAATAAGTAGAAGTGTGGTATTATTAGATAAAACTGTATATTTGGATGAAGAATTAATACCAAAGGATGGTGAAGGGAATTATTATAGATTTCAAAATTTAGAGCCACATATGATGACAGAAAAGATAAATGATTTTAGTTATAATTACGGATTATCTTGTTGGGTAAATATTCATAATCATTATCATAATTTTAGAAGTTCTTATAGTAAATATACAAATATATTAGATTATTCACACAATCCAAGAATTTCATATAATATGAAAGATGATGTATTAAGGGTGGAAGTTTTAGTAAAATTACCAGAAAACATTTGTTGCGGTGAGCCAGGTTCTCAAAATTCAAGTAGTTGTCAATATGAGAATTCTATTGAAAATAGTAAGTCATTAGAAGTAGTAAAACAATGGTGCGCAGAAGATATGACGAAAAACACATTAAATAATAATAGAGAGCAAATGATAACAATATTTGAAAAAGAAGGTTTGTTTAAAAGGCAGAAGTGGAATAATATAGTGATAAACTATGATTTAGGGGTTTTGGATATTTTTGTAAATGGAGAGTTAGAAGGATCATGGAATGGCACACTACAATATATGGCAAGTCGTCCTATTAAACTAGGAGAAAAGAATGGTGTATCTGGTGGCATATGTAATGTAGCATATTATCCCGGAGCATTAACTAAGACGCAAATAGAATTAATGTATAATAGTTTAAAATTAAAGAATCCACCCCTTATTTAGAAAAATACATAATATAATAAATTTCTAAGTCTATATTATATTATGAACCTTAAAAGTGTAATACTTGGAATAATTGTTGTAATAATTTTAGTAGTTTTATACTATTGGTTATTTACCGACCAAGATTTAAACAATATAATTACATTGAAAGATGCATCCGTTAAAGAAGAAGTTGATGCCAAAACCATCCCTAATGTGGCAAATTTCAGTTATTCAATATGGGTGTTTGTAAAACAGTTTAACTACAATTACGGACAGAAAAAATACATTTTATTTAGACCTGTTCAAAAGGATACAATAACAAGTAACGACTGCCACTATTGTATGTATTTTGACCAATACCAGAGTGATTTGGTATTTAAGTTGAAGGAAGCTGATACAACAAATGTTTATGCATCATGTAAGATTGAAGATATTCCATTGCAAAAATGGACTCATGTGTTAGTATCTTACAGAAACCGTGCCATTGATATGTATGTAGATGGTAAGTTAAGTAAAACATGCACAACAATGAAAAACTATGATGTTCCTGCCGAGCCTAGAAAACTTATGGTGTGTCCATCCAATAGTGATGTAAAGGATGGTAGTTCAGTAGAAAATGGATTTAAGGGATTTTTAGGAAGTGTTAGACATTACAGCAGAGCTATTCAGCCCAGAGAAGCTTATGCAATTTACAAGGAAGGATACAGTGGTGGAAATTGGTTAAGTGATATGTTTAACAAATACAAGCTCAAAATTGCATTTATGGAAGACCAAAAAGAATTAAATAGTATTCTTCTCTAATTTTCTCATCTTACAATATATATGAGTCAATCAGTTTCTTTTACAGAAGGGATAAATAATTCTATGGGCCAGGGATTTAGCAATTATGGTTCTTCTAATTTTGTATCCGGTTCAAAAGATTTTTTAATGTCTAATACAATTGTTGCAAAACTAGCATTTTTACTTCTTGTTATTATCGGTTTTGTTCTTTGTTTGCGATTATCTACACAGTTTATTTTGTGGCTTCATAAACCCGACTCTAATCCTTATGTTGTTACATGTAGACGTGATGGCCAATCAACCAAAGTAATTCCGGGTGACCCAAAAATTAAGAATTCCATACCCATTTTACGTTCAAAAAATGAAAGGGAGGGTGTTGAATTTACTTGGTCAGTATGGATATATATTGATAAAGCACATACACCATCTGAAAATGGCACAGACCGTTATTATCATGTATTTCATAAGGGAACAAAAGGAACCAGAGGTATTTTGGGTTTACAAAATCATGATGCCGGTCCCGGATTATATATTAAATCAAGTAAAAGCACATCGGGTGGCAATAATGAATTGAAGAATTCTTTGGTTGCGGTTATGAATACTTTCTCTGGTCAAATCGAAAATGACTTAAAGGTTGATGGCGAAACTGTTATTGAGGATATTCCTATTCGTAAGTGGTTTCATGTAGCACTTCGTGTTGAGCAAAGAAATTTTGATGTTTACGTAAATGGTGTATTATACAAAAGAAGAGTTTTACCATCATTGCCTAGGCAAAACTACGGAGATATTCATTTAGCTCAATCTGATATGTGTGATTCAGGAAATGGTTGTGGAAATGAACAAGGATTTCAGGGAGAAATATCGTCACTTAGATATTTTAATAGTGCATTGAATCCTGTTGAAATTGGAAATATTGTAAAAGTTGGACCAAATATGTGTGCAGATGATTCAGCAGCTCAATATCCACCATACTTTTCAACAAGATGGTATAATTTGTAAATGTAAAATGATTTTAATAATAAAATACTAAAATCATTATTGTGATTTAAAATTTACACATTGGTCCATTGTATTAAATACTTTACCTGACATACACTTCTTTACATCATCTAACTGAATACATGCATTATGTGGTGATTGATAACCTATGAAACAGAATCCGGGTTTTTTCTTTTCTTGTATGCTACTTTTAGATTCATCTGGTTTTGCATCGCTTTTTTCTTTTTTCTGTTTCATGACATCTTTTTCGACTTTTTTGCCATTTTTATTTTGTTTTTTTGGTTTTTCAGGTTTTTGTTTAATATAAGCATTTTCACCTTTATCTAATGATGTAAACATGGCTTTTATAAGATTGATTACAGATTTAACACTACCTGCTAAAACACCTCCACTAAATTTGGTCCCCTCTATTAATTTATTAAATGTTTGTTCAAATGTATCCATAAAAGCATTTCCTCCTTTTGAAAATACAGCTCTTAATTTTGATGAATCATCGGTTTTTCCTTTTACTAAATATGCACCAAATGTTATAATGACTAATATAAAAATAATAAATAATAGGAAAAATCTTGTCATCCAGCTACCAAATGAATTTTGATTATTAACTACTGAAGAACTATTATTGTTAGGAACAAATGAGAATTTTTCTAATACTTTTTCAGAATTGCTTTTTTCTTGTAAAGGATTCATACTTTTAACTGAATCAAATACATTTTGAGTTGTGCTTTTTTCTTGCAACGGATTCATACTTTTAACTGAATTAATGACATTTTGCGTTGTGCTTTTTTCTTGAAAAGGATTCATACTTTTTAAAGTTTCCATATACACATTATAAACATTAAATTTTACTATATATATGCTTCTTCATCACTTATTATTGGAACATATAACATGGTTACTTCTTTAGGTTCATAATGTATTTTTGCTATTTCAATGATAGGTTTTACTTCAGACTTAAAAAAACAGCAATATTTTGAAAAACAATTACCCATTATATAAAATACTAAAATTTTAATTTAAAAAAAAATAATTTATTATTATTATAAATGAGTGGTGAAAATAGTGTAAATATTAGAGAATTAACTGCAGGAACACATATTGTTTTTAAGAAACATGATGATGATTCAGAAGAATGTGCTAAAATTAAGTCAGTCGAGCAAAATGGTTATGGTGTAAAGCAATATTTTAATGGTATGTTAGTAACTGGAGAAGTTGAATTTAGTGAGGTTTTGCGTGTAGCAAAAAAAGAAGAAATATCACAAATTAGAGGTTCTCAATCATATGATTTGTCACATAAATCTAGTAGGAGGGCATCGATTCTTGGATTTCAGAGTAATTTAATGAATACAACTAGAAAGAATAATGGCAATGGTGGTTCACGTGGTGGTGGAGGACTCCGTGGATTGGTTTAAATTCATCAAACGTTCAATAGATTGTTGGAAAATATAATTCACAATAATAGCCTGTTCTTCTTTACTTAACATTTTAATAATCTTCAATATTCCAGTGACTTGAGGCCAAAATTCTTGGGTGGATGTATCCCATAATTTCAAATCTTTCCACTCTTGCTTAAATAAAACATGACCAAAATGATTATATATATATAGGAGCTGGTTCTTGGTATCAGGAAAATCCTGCATAATAGCCTGTTTGAATGCGGTAACTGTCATAATTCTAGTTTTATTTTTACTATAAAATAAAACATATTTTTCAATTTATAGGTATATAGTATACCAATGTTATACCTTAAAAATCTTAAAAGAATTAACAAATATATTTAAACTGATTATGTAGAATAAATATATTTAATGTGCGAAAAATGTTGCTTTGATATATCTGTAAAATGTTGTAAAAAAAAGATAAAACTAAAACGGTTTTTTTTACCTCTATCTTGTGGTATAGTTACCGTTTTCTTTGATAATGTTAGAACTTATATTTACTTTCCATTAATAGTATCTGCATGTTTTTTTATATTATTTTGGAATTTCCCCAAAATAGTTTATTATACAGCTTCTAAGCCATTGTATTATCAAGATATATTTATTGATGAAAAAAAGCTTCCAAACTATAATGTAAATGAAAGAATAAAGAGAAAATTTGAATGTATTTTTGTATGGGTATTAATCGTTACAAATACTTTATTAGTTGGTGGATTGTCAGAATATTGGCTTTTTAAATCTTTATCACAAGAAAGCACAATAGAAATATTGGGTATTTCTGGCGGGATTATAAAAATATTTCAAATAGTAAATAATACAGTTTGTAGAATAATGTTGAAAGTATTAAAATCATATGTAAAAACTGAAAATAAGAAATTTGAGGAATTACAAGCAAAACGAGTAAAATCAATATTAAATTTAAAAGAAGAAAAGAGTTCCAGCGTTTTAGAGATGGTAGAGGCAGATTTGGAGAAGAAAAAATTAACGCGAGAGCGTGTGCAGAGTATTTAATTATAAATAACTACTTCTTTTGCGGTAGAAGACGGGTCTTTACTATTAATAGCGCGTCTAGCAATAATATGTTGTATATTATATGTTTCAAACGCACTAGTTACTAATTCTACATTAGCATTACTCATAATAAATTTGACATTTTCCAATTCTTTCACTGTTTTAAATAATAAATTATGACTTTCTTCTGGAAATCCATCTTTATTATATTTTACAAAGGATGTTTTATTTTCAGGAGCATAAGGTGGGTCTAAATATACAAAATCTCCTTCTTTTACCTTTTTTAATGAATCGTCAAAAGACATACATCGAAATTTTACATGTTGTATTAGTTGACTAATTTTGTTTAACTCATTCTCATCATATATAGACGGTATTTTATTAGTATCTTTTAAACCATATGGAATATTATATAATCCTTTACTATTTTCTCTATACATACCTCTGAAGTTTGTTTTATTTAAAAATATTAAATAAGCAGCACATACAACGCTATTTTTTAAACATTTATTAAACTTGGAACATATATAATAATAATAGTGTTCTCGCGTTTCTTTATAGTTTTCATTATTTACATTAGGTGTCCATCTTTTAATACCATATGTATTTGTTTCAATCGAAGTAAATTCTTTCTTTAGTTTATTCAATATCTCTATTACTTTGGATAAATTATTTTTTATTTGTTTGTATGTGTTAACAAGTGGTAGATTAATATCATATGCATATATATTATTTTCAATATGTATATCATTATTTTTTTGCATACTTAATAATGCTAATAAAACACTCCCCCCTCCCAAAAATATTTCATGATAGTTCTTTATATTTTTTGGGAATTTTGGTGTAATATATTGTAATAACTTTGCTTTACCTCCAACCCATTTAAGAAAAGGTTTTTGTGTATTTGTCATAATTATATTTATTATAATATATTTAAAAATTTATATCAATTTTAATATTTAAATTATATATATAATGTTATTTAAATATATAATGGGAAAGACTAGACGTAAAAGAGTGCGTAAAAATAAATCAAGGAAAACAAAAAATAAGAGAAATACAATAAAAAAGGTGCATGCTAGAGGAACAAAAAACGTTACGATAAAGAAGAAGGCTCGTAGAACTTGGAGTGCTGATTATGATTTTAAACCCAAGTATATCAATTTAGCGGGAAAAAGAATAATGGACAATCCCGAGGATTATGATTTGGAAGTAAAAAAATCAAAAATTCATGGTTATGGATTATTTACTAAAATATCTTTTAAAAAGGATCAGGCAATATGTCCATATAATCATTTAAAGTCGCAAGTAATGGATTGGAATAAATTTGTAAAAAAATATGGTAATGATTTTCGTTTTACATACAGTTTAAAGGCATTTGGAAATAATAAAATCATTAATCAAAAGAAAAATAGAAACTTTGTAGCTTTTATAAATGATAATAGACCACATCATAATGTTTATTTAGCGAAGAGAGGTTTAAAAGCACGGAGAAATATCAGGGCTGGTGAAGAACTTACTTTATCTTATCCACATTATGACCCAACCGGGTTAGCTAGTTTTTAATTATTTATTATCGTCGTCCTCGTCAAAATTTCCTAATGTGTCAATATCTAACTTATGATTCGTTTCGTTGTTTTCACTATGTTCTTCTGGAATAGATGATTCTTCTGGAGGTGGTTCTTCGTGAACAAAGAAATCATTAAATTGTTGGAAACATTCATAAATTTTAGCTGATTCAGCAAATGAAAAGGAACCTCTTCTTTGAGCAATTTGTAAAAATCCAAAAATAAGGTCAAGAGCGGAAGATTTATCAACAACAGACTGTTGTAACATACCACGTGTAGACATATGAATAATATATTATTTTTACGTTTAAATAATATTTTACAATTAAATTGAATTATAACTAGTTTGTTAAATAATGAAATAAAATATGATAAAGGTTGTTGGGGGTGTTTTAATTAAAGACCAAAAATTATTTTTAGCTAAAAGGGCTGGGCAACTTAAAAATTTTCCAAATTATTATGAATTTCCGGGAGGAAAGATAGAAGAGGGAGAAACGCCAAAGGAAGCATTAAAAAGGGAACTAAAAGAAGAATTACAAATAAATGTAAATATAGAAAATATTAAATCTTTTAAAAATAATAATCATTGTCATACTGTTGAAAATAATGGTAAACGTATAGATTTAACATTATTTATTGTTGAAATATGGAAAGGGAAAATAGTATTAAATACGAATATCCATAGTGAAATAAAACATATAAAATTAGAAAATATGAATAACATAGAAGGAATGATACCGGGTGATCAACAAATGATATCATCTATTAAAAAAAGTAAAATTTATTTAAGAAATAGTATTAAACGCGAAGAAGGTAGTGCTAAGGGAAGATGGAGCGATTCTAATTATTATTTTACAAAAATCATAAGTAGAGTGGAGTTAGAAAAAAATCCAAATCCGGAGTTTACACAAGAGGATTTAAATAAGAAATTAGAAATATTGGAAATACAAAATAAAAAAGAATGTTTTATAACAGGAAAACAGGCAAAAGGTGTTGGAGACCATTTATGGGAAATTAATGGTTATTTTAAACCCACAAAAAAACGTGGTTTTGATGACAACTGGAATTTGTTACCAGTGATAGGTGAAAAAAACAAAAAATATAAAAAAGTTGATTTTATGATGAATAATAAGAGAGTCAAAAAGGATATAGGTTATGAAGATTTGTCAGAAGAAGAGCTTTTATATTTAATATCTTCGGAAAATGTAGAAGAAATTAAAATGGCGGAAATTTATCAAAAAGTAAGAAAGTGGAAAACTTATGTAAAAACTCGTGGAGCTAGATTATGTTTTGAGGAAAACGATGATCATAAGAATCTAAGGATTAAATTCAAGGAAGGGTTTATTAAATTTTGGGATACTCAAATTGAAGAATTATTAAGTATTTATTAGTTATTTCTAGTAACCATACCCATAAGTTTATCCATTTTATCAAGTTTTGAAATAGTTTTTTCTAGGTTACCACTAGTAAATGAATTATTAAATAAGTAATCTGTATCCGGTTTCACTTCATTTTTCTTTATTTGACGATACACAACATCTATTTTTTTAACAATTTGTGATGTAATATGGTCATTTTTGGATATTTTAATATTAAGATTCGATTTTTCTGTAACAAGTGAAATCGCAAAATATATGAGGTCTTTTCTTTTTTTTTTACATCCACTAGTATATTTAATACAATATAAGTTAAGTAATGAGTTTACTATTTTATAAACAACTTTATTTCTATTTTGTGCTTCAAATAATATTATTTCCCATAACATCCATATTGTTTCTTTTTGACATTTTTCAAGCACAGGCATTTGTCTCCGTGCTGCTTCTCTTTTTATTTTAGTTTGTTTAAAACATATAGATTCATATCCTAACATCCATTCAAGCCAATAACATGCTTGTTGTAAATTATTTGATTCTTTACTTAAATGATAAGCAAATTCATTTACAGATACAAATAACTCCTTGGGGTCTTCTTTTTTAAATACTCGTTGTGCATATTCTATATTATCAGCTTTTAGTTTAAAAGATATATTTGATATATTATAATCTTCTTTTGCAACTTTTATATTTGAAAAAGCTAACTTCTTGGTAGATAAACACATAATAGAAACAACTTCTGCAAATAATTTTCTAATTTTACTATTATTTCTCAGTTTAATTTCATTACCAATATAACCATTGTGAATAATATTTTTAAAATCATTAAACCTTAATTCCATATATATAGGTAATTTAGGGTTTCCTAAATGTATATTTTTACTCATAGTAATAATAATAAGGTCCCAAACTTCTGAAAAGTGTCCAGCACATATAAATTCACAAAGCCAATAACAAGATTGTTCTATTTTGCCATCATTTATAGATTTTAGGAATTCTTTTTTTGCATCAGTTTTTTTAAATTTTGAGAAGGTAATGCCTCTGAATTCTTTTTGATTTCTCTTATCGTTTATGTCATTTGGATTCATTATATTATTTTTATATAAAAAATAATAACATTATACATATAATGGACATACAACCATCAATAGTAATTTTATTATTTTTTACTATATTATTTTTTATTTATCATATTTATTACATAAACAAATCTAAGTATGAAGGATTTACATCAATGAGGGGTGGATTTTTAGAAGGATTTCAAGGTAATTTAAAACATAAGTCAAAAACTTCTTTAACTGGTCGTGAGAGAAATGAAAGAGTATTTAATGACCTTCCTAATTATACATATAAAGAAGATGTTCCTTTAGATGAAAAAGGTAAAGAACCTAATAATACAATAGTTCATGGTGCAGCGAATATTGTTGATGAAAATAAGTCTATAACGGAAATTGTAGAAAAAAAATTAGAAAAGGGTGACTTTATATTCAATAAAGGTAATGATATATGGTCAAAGTTTTATTGTTCTATTTATGATTCACTTATGTTAGATAAAACAAAAAATACTTATGAAATAAAGGAAATTATTTATACAACAAAAATGAATAAATCAAGTAAAATCTTGGATATCGGTTGTGGAACCGGTCATCATGTAAATATGTTTTCAAAACGAGGTTATAATGCAATAGGTATTGATTCTTCTATAGAAATGATTAAACAAGCAAAAAAGAACCATCCTAATTGTGTATATTATAATTCTGATGTAATGCACGGTGGTCAATTTGAAAATGGCGAATTTACACATTGTTTAATGTTATTTATGACGCCTTATTATATTCAAGATAAAAAAGCAGCCTTCTTGAATATTTACAATTGGTTAAAACCTGGTGGATTTATGGTAATACATTTGGTAAATAGAGATAAATTCGACCCTAGAATAGAAGCAGCTGACCCATTATATAAAGTGAATCCACAAAGATTTGCAAAAGAACGTATAACAAAAAGTTTCGTTAAATTTAATGACTTTCAATATAAGGGAGAGTTTATTGATGCTGGCGATGATTCAAAGTATGTAGAAACAATGAGGGAAGATGATGGTAGTAAAGCAATTAGAAATGAACATAAATATCATATGGAAAAACAAACATTAATTATTCAGAAAGCCAAAGATGTTGGATTTAAACTTAAGGGTAAAATTAATATGAGTCCTTGTCAATATCCTTATGAATATTTATATGTATTTGAAAAAATCTAATTTTATACATTATTATGTTTAAAATGTATAAAATAAAAATATTAATTATGTATGTTATCATATAAAGTTAGTTTAGGTGAGATTATAAATCCATATTTACATATTATATTACTTATTATTTTTTTAGTATTTGTGCTTTTTTTGTTTCATTTTAAATATAAACATAAATATTGGTTAAATCAGGTAATACATAATAAATATGACCCTAGATTGTGGGGTAAAAAAGGATTTATTGTTAATAGTGCAAAAATAACCAAATATTATGAACCTTTAATTTATTCAACAAAATGGAGTGATTTAGATTATACAAAGAAATGTGCATGTTCTTGGTTTTTAAATAAACATTATAATTTTTATAAAGGATTGGAACTAAAAATTAATACAAAGAAGTTAAGTTCTCTTTTTGATAAACACAACAAACCATGTTATATATCGTTAAAATATGAAAACGCGCAAAATCAGACAAAAATAACAGGATGTATATTTTCCAGACCAATAGAAGGGAGATTTTATAATAAGGATTTGAATCTATATACTTTTGATTATATATGTGGTAATAATCCTATAGAATATTTTACAACATTATATACACACTTTAAACATCATAGAGATAGCCAAAAGGGTAAAATATTTCTATTTCACACTACTCAAAAAATAGAGATTGCTACTTCTTTGTTAAATATAAATACAAATCTTTACTCTATAAAGTTTTTTCCGAAGAAGGTAATACAAAGTTATACTGGAATATCTATTCAATTATTGTCATCTAGTAATTATAGATTATTTATGAATACATTTTATAAGCTTTATGAAGTATTTGACTGTTTTTTACATCCACACATGAGTCAGTTATTATATTTATTAGACCAAAAAATCATATATATAGTGATTTATATGTGTAAAAATAAAGTTTTGTGTTGTTATTTTTTTAAAAACAATAGTTCTTTGCATAATCAAGAACAAACAGTTACATTAGTAGGTTCATATAAAGGGACATCAGATGAAGATATGTTTATTGAGGGTTTTTACAATTCTGTTGTTTATCTATCAAATACGTTAAAATTTAAAAGTATACTTATAGATGACTTAGGACACAACAGCATTTTACTTAAAGGTGTAAATAAATATAAAATAATTAATACAATTCAATCCTATGTTTATTTATATAATTTTGCATATGGTTCATTTAATAAAAACCAAGTATTATTATTATATTAGAAAATTGATTTGCTTATAATACAATTAGGGATATGTATTATTGTGATACAATCAAGATAGAACAAAGCAACAAAGCAAAACCAAAAATGACTAAACTATCCTGTATGGCAAACGTAAAGCGCGATGAGAACGGTATTCGTCCAGAGGTGCCACCTGATGTTGTATATGCATCTTATGTCGGGGACTGTTCGGGGTCCATGGTGAATCAAAAGGAAGCATCCGCAGAGGGTGTGTATGAATGGGTCAAGGAAATGTGTAGTGGAGTTATTAATAACAATCAGGAGGGATTTATTAGTGTGACGTTTTTCGATACAACAGTGTTTAAGCGAATGGAGAATGTAAATATGAAAGATGTGGAAATTTCTATGGCAGATGCATGTGAGTGGAGTAGACCGCGAGGAAGCACCAAGCTGTATGATACAGCTATTATGGATATCAATAAGCTAAGGAAGAGGATGAAGGCTTATAAGGAAAGTCATCCAACTAAGAAAGTATCGGGTGTATTTCAGTTATTTTCGGATGGATATGATAATGCGTCAACCTTTTCGAATGCTGATTTGAAGCGAGCTATTGAGGATGCAAAGAAGGATGGTATTGTTTGTATATATTTGGGAATTGGTCAGGATGCTCTTGCAATTGGTCAAAGTTATGGTTTCAATGTTGACCAGTCACTATCAGTGGATGTTGGGGAGGAAACATCAACAGCAGCATTTCGAGGATGTTCACTCAATGCGGTTCGAAGTGCAACGAGTGGCACACCGCAAACGATTCCACAGTGTTTGAGGCAAACCTCGGCACCAAGTCAGTTTGCTCAGTATACTACTCCACCTAACAGTCCTCCTCCATTCTCACCGAGTAATTCAACAAATCATGCCGCACATGCCGCTATTTTCGCAGCAAGTATTCCACCACCACATCCTATAATGTTGAGGCAACCTGCGGGGCCTCCTCCGCCGATGATTCGCCGAAATTAAATAATTAAACTTATAAAATTTAACTATTTAACTATAATTTTTTACTTTCTTCTAGTATATTTTCTCTTTTTTCTTACGGTAAAATTCTTCTTTAATCTTTGTTTACTACATCTTGTTAGTTTAAGTTTCAATCTTTTTGTATATTTTTTTAATTTTTTTAATCTTCTTTTAGTTCCCTTTACACACAACATTTTTTTCTTTAATCGACGTTTGCTACATTTCTTTTTTGTGCGTTTTCTTCCTCCTCGTTTAAATGCTTTTCTTGTCCATCGTTTTAATCGTGAGTCCGGTCTGACTGCATTCGTTTCTTGAGAAGTTGTAGCATCAGAAACATCAGAAGAAGTATCCGAAGCAGCGCCAGAACCTATATTAAGGAGTCCTACAGCTGGATTTCTGGCGGACTGTGCTCTCACTCTTATTCGTCTATTTTCTTCAGCATATTTCCTATTTTGTTCTAATTGTCTCGCATTTTCTTCAGCTAATACTAATTGTTGTCGTTCCATAGCAGTTAATTGCATTTTTAATTCTTTATTTTCTTCTGTTAATTCAACATTTTTTATATGCGTATCTCTTGCCATTTCCGATAAACGAAGAGTTTGTTGTTCTTGATGTTCTCTTTCTTGTCGTGTTCTATCAATTGCATTATCAGCTTCTTTTCTAGCATCTTGTGCATCAAATGCAGCTGTTTTTGCTGCTTGTTGCGCTTCTCTAGTTTGCCTGGCATACCTTCTAGCATCATCCTCTCTACTCTGAGCAATACTCTGAAGTTCAGAAGATGCTGCAGTAGCTGCCACAGCGCCTTCAATTGTGGTATTGAAGTCTTTTTTTAAATTTTTATAAAATACCGGAAAAAAATCATGAGCAATTGTTAAATTATGACGTGCTCTGTGATGTCCTCTTTTTGCTTTGAATTTCTGATAGTCTATTCTCGGTCTTGAAGTGCTATCATTTCTATCCAAAAAATCTGGGTCCACTGGTAAAGCACTGGCTTCTCTAGGAGTGACTCTATCATAAATTTCTTGTAATGATTTCTTTTTTGCTCTATCCCATGATGCATCAAAACCACTACTTTGTTTAATTCCTTCCGCTATCTCACTTAACGGTCGAGTTTTTCTTATTGATGTCATTTATATATATAACGCATAGATATATAAATTAATAATTATCGATTGTATCTAGCGGAAGCATATTTTGCATATTGTTTATTTTTTGTCATACTATCTGTAGTATTTGAAAATAAAGGACCTTTTTTCATAGGCATACCTAGGTCCCTAAATATAGGTTTTGGAGGAGCAACCCATTTACCAACAATAAATGTTCGAAGTGTTGTGGGACATAATTTTCTGACATAACGTCGTAGAAAGGTTTGTGAACTAGGACCTCCTATTAAATGATAGTTTTTATCATCAATTAGCCATTTACCTTCTTTTTCAATAGGTTCGGTGAGGCTTGTGGGACTGTAAGGTGTATTTCCATTTCCATCAGGTTGCGCAAGATTCGCCGCATCCGCGGCGTCCCAATCATTACCGGCACCATTCAATCTTTTAAATTCTAAAGGTTGTTGTTCTAAACAAGGAACAACAGTCGGAAATATTTTTGTATTATTTATAGTCATATCAAATCTATTATTGCAATTTGCCATATATAATATATTTATATTTAATAAAAGATACAAATATATTACTTTGAATTGTAGAGAATTATCTAGTATATTTACCAACCTTTGTAAAAGAATCAACAGTAAAAATAACAAAAACACCTAAAAATAAATATAAAATAAGTTCTTCAGTAACATTAGATGTTTTATGGTCTTGTTGTTCTTCAAGTAAATGTAAAATATGATTTAATTTTGTCATAAGTTCACCTTGAGAGCCGCTAAGATTTTGCGAATCGGCTAATTTCTGAAAGTTAGGAACAAAATGTTCGTAATAAGAAGAATTTGTGTTCGTTTGATTAGCAGAATAGGAGTCAATATTAGGTTTATACACTAAAGGTTTTGGGTCGGTTTTTGGAGTGGGAAAGTTCGTAATTTGAGGAGGTGCTGGAATATTAACCTTTTGTGCGCTGTGAAAATCGCCTAAATCATCCTCTAAATCGGCACCATCATTATTTAGGAAATGTTGTCCTAAATTGCCAGAGTTTTCGGGCATATGTATTTTCTCATGCGGTTTTTTTGCATTTTTTAAAGTTAGGTTTTTTCTTTTTTTATTTTTTTTATCATCATTAAAATTTACTTCTGAAAATTGTAATGCCATCTTTATAAAAAATATAGATTTTTTTTTATGTTTTAAACTGAAAATATAATTATATTAATTATTAATATAGATTATGAAATTATCAATACATAAAAATAAGATAAGTGTATATATTATTGCATTTTTTGCAATATTTGTGTGTCCGTGTAAATATTATTCATTTTTACAAAATTCAATTTATTTTAATGGATTTCGAATATTATGTGTGTTGGTTTTAATGTTTGCAAGTCAACAAGAAATAAATAAAATGATAATGATTAGTTTATGCGTATTTTTATTGTATTACAAAGTAAATAATTATTGTGGATTAAAGTATCGTGAGCCAATGTTTGCGGTATTACCACCAATAAGTCCATATAACAATAAACCAATATTTGTGCCAATGGATGTTAGAAATAAATTTATGCATGAAAAGCTAAATTATGAAAGATTTTTTGAAAATGTAACAAGTGATGGAATAACGGGAAAATATGATATAAATCAGGAAATTCCTAAACATCATGATTTAAGAAATAAAGATTCTTTGGATAGATTAATAAAATTGGAAGGAGAATTAGCAAATAATATGTCTAGGGGTGAAAAATATTATAGACATAAGCGTGGATTTTTTAATATGTTTTAGAATTTTCTGAAATAAAAAATATAACTACATATTATTATGGTAAAGAAGAAGGTAAAACCAAATCCTATTATATATTACATTAATTCTTTAAACAATAGTAAGTTTTTTGCTGGTATGGTAATGATAATGTTAAACATAGGGTCAAAATATATTACTATTAAGTTGAGTAAAACACAAGAAGCATATTTAAGAAATTCTATCGGTCATCAAATACTGGTATTTGCAATATGTTGGATGGGGACACGTGATATAATAACATCATTAATTTTAACAACGGTATTTATAGTATTAACACAACATTTGTTTCATGAAGAAAGTTCATTTTGTATATTACCAAAAAATTGGACCAAATTAGAAAGTGTATTAGATTTAGATGGTGACGGGAAGGTAAGTGATGATGAAGTTAGTGAAGCTATAAAGATATTACAAAAAGCAAAAAATAAGAAAAAATAAAATTTAATCTCATTTATTTATAAGTATAAACAAATGAAATTTGAAAACTTCAAAATAAGATTATATTACAAATTAAATAGATTAAAAAAGGGTAAGTGGGCAAAGAAAGATAATTATTTAACTTTTTTTGGAGACGAACTACCTTCATTTAATAGTATGACAGATGAGAGTCAACGTAAAATTTATGAAGGCGATACTGTAGTTTATAAAAATTCAAATAAACCAAATCATCCAAATAATGGTTTAAAAGCAATTGTAGTAAAAGTTCACAAACCTTTAAAATTACAACAAAAAATCGAAGCATGGGAAAAAAATAGAAGAGGACCTTATCCTTTAGAAGATAAAAAATATGATTTAGCGTTCTTATTAGATGAAGATGATAAAGAAGACCGTCGTATTAATTTAACGGAAGGTAATAAACGTTCTGTTGTGAAGAAGAAAATGACTTTCGTAGATAAAGTAAAAATTACACGTATACCAGAAAAAGTATTAATGGTAAGTGTAAAAAAGTCATCTTTGCGCGGCTTAAATCCTCAACAAAAGGAAAAGCTTCTAAGAAAAAAGACCCAAAATTTATTGAAACAAGTATTTAAAAGAGGGACTGAATTTAAACCAAAATATGTAGATAAAAGGTCAAAAAATTATAATAGTTGGGAAGAACGTAATAGAGAAGAAGGATTTTTTGTGGATAAAAGCAGTGAAAAAATAATAGTAAAAGGTGATGTTATTACTAGTGTAGATACATTAGACCATTGTGCAAAAAAAACATATATGAAACCAAAAAAAAAGCATGTTGTAAACAATTATAATATTTTGGAAATAAATGTAAATGATGCGTTAGGTGTAGTAAGTGATAGTTTTTTTATTGACGATTTAGAGAGAGATTTTTATACACAAGACGGATTGAAGGCTGATGTAGAATTAATAGATGAAGCTAGAACTTACTTAGTAAATATACGAAGTAGTAGAAAAATAAGAGATTCATCTAGGTATGCTAGAGCTGTAATGGAAAAACGAAGTATATTAAAAGATACAAAAAGTGATACCACACGATTAAAAAAATGGGAACTTTTCTTAACCTCTTTAATAATAAAAAAAACATTTCGAAGAGATTTAAAAGTTGTAGATAAAAATAAAGAAGGAGACTGGGTTTCTGCAATACAAACATCCGGACTTTTTGATTTTATGTCACAAAACAACAAAAAGTTTTTATTAAGACCAGTAATTGAACAACTATATATAGTAAGACAAATTATAGGTTTAACAGGAGAGCCTGGATTACTTTCTAGAAGAATTACAGACCCAAATGATATGTCAATTATAGAAAACAGTGAAAAAAAGAAGGAATTACAAGATTTATTAAGAAAATATGGAGCTAGAAGTATTAAAACGGGTAATATACCAAGAATAATAGTAAAAGCAAAATTTTATTTACAACGTGATGATGAATTAGGTGTAAGATTAGGGTTTGGCGCAAAATGCGAACAATCTATAGACGAATTACAAAATGCAGTTGGAAGTTTATTTGGTTTTGTTGGTAAAAATAAGAAAAAAACCAAAAAGAGGAAAAATAAGGGGGCAAAGGTCGCAATGGATGAGGATTATATTGGAGGTCGCAAATCTCTTTTTAAGAAATCTCTTTTTAAGAAAAAGAGAACAAAAAGGAAAGGGGGTAATAGGGGAAAATCATCCAAGAAAACAAGAAGAAAAAAGAAACATAAAGGAAGGAAATTTACTAGAAGAAGATAGTTACTTATCTTTTATTTTTAATTTTTAAATTCAATTCATTTATTTTTTTTTTAAAATCATTATTTTCAAATAACTTTGATATTTTATCAATCTTATTTTCTAATCGGTCCAAACGCTCAATTTCTTGTTGGTCCTCAGTTTTTACATCATAATACCAATTATACAATCCTGTAACACTGTTATAACCTAATTTACCAACATTATAAGCAATATCAATAGATTCGTATAATATAAATCCTAGAACCATTATATATAATATATATAATGGAAAAAAATTAAAGTTGTAAGCTGACAGTATTTCTTTCGCTCTTTTTACGACGACTTTTTTTGGGCATGTTATCCAAATCAGCATTCATACTTTTTAACTCGCTCGCACTAACAGTGCTACTTGTATCTTTTGAAATATTAATATTTTTGGTTTTTAATCCTGCTAGAAGGCTATTGACATCTCCACTAGGTCCCTTCATTTCAGGTCTTTTGGAACGATTTCTAGGGACTTCACTAAACGTAGGACCTGAATTACCTCGCGCCATATTTATATCTGGACGAGAGGCTATGTTAGGACCTGGTGGCGAACCCATTGGTGGCATAGGTGGTGATCCCATTGGTGGCATTCCTCCTCCACCCATCACACTATTCATAAAGTTACCAAAACCAGGATTACTTTGTCCCATAGTATTGACGGCAGCTTGGGTAAACTGTTGCATAAGTTCAGGGTTTTGTCTCATAATATCATCCATACCGGGAACAGAAGACTTAAACATCGTATTTGTCATATGTAACATAAAACCGCTACCTCCAAGCATGAAGAGGAGTTTTAGTTCAGGAGCCATCTTTGTTTTGCCACCATACTTCTCGTGTAGTTCACCAAAAACATCATCATAATCATCAACATTTTCATGAACAGATTCAGCCCAACCGTCTAATTTAAGATCAAAAGGGTCAAATTTTTGATTCAAAAATTCTAAACCAGAAACAAAAGCCATAAGCATTTTTCCCTGAAACTTTACACTGCTTTTCTTTTCCTTTTCAGACTTAATCATTTCAAATTCTCCTTTCATTTCATCTAAATTAGAATCTATACTATATTTTTTGCTTAATTTCACTCCTTGTTTTTCTAAAGCTTCTAATTTTCTTAAATAAACAAGTTTTTGTTTTAATAATTCTTCATTTGACATTTTGGGTCTTTCAATATGAACTTCGGGATTTACAGGAATATCGTTAAATTTTTTCATTCCATCCCAAGTAGAATCAGAACCGTCTAAATTAGATGAACTTTGGCCCAATTTACTTCCAATGGAGCCCATATTTAATTTAATAGGTGAGGGTGAACTGTCTGGTTTTGATAATTTGATTTCGGGCGTTGGAGGAGGAGCTGAAAATCCACCAGCACTAAATACTTTTTCTCTCATTTCTTTTGGACTTTTTAAATCTTTATTTAATTCGGCATCTAAATTAGAAATATCACTTAATTTAATTTCTGATTTTGGACTGTTAGGTCTAGATTGTCTATTTGGGTTCATAAGTAGGTCTAATCCGGGTCCAAAGTTAACACTTTTTTTTGAAACATTTTCAGGCACACCGGAAATTTTAATCGTTCCTTGGTCTCCCTTTTCTCTTACAACTAATTTTGGTGTTTCAATAGATTGAACATTAAGATTAATTTCTTCCATTATAAATAATTAAAGAACATTTAATTTTAAGTATTACGCATAATATATATTTTATTTGTTGGCACTTCTCCCTCAGATTTTATTATTTATATACCATAATCCTTGTAAAAAACAATCAGCTAAATCATCTTTTTTCTTACTCTTATTAAATTCTTCGGTCCAACCATGTAATTCATTCTTTTTTTCTAATAAATCTCGTGTCACCTTTATACCTATTTTTTTACGTTCCGAATAGGTTGTTTTCTTTCCGTTCAAAAAATCCTTCAACTTATTTCCAGAGGATACTTGAATAATATTTGTAACATCATTTTCTATTAAATGTTGCATAATCATACCCTGCAAACATTTCATACGCAACGCAATTGGTCCTATTTGATTTTCTATTAATACTGTATGTATAGAACCATAGTCAAAAATATTTTTAAACTTTTTTTTTAAATTTAGACCTAATGTTACCATATTTAAATGATTGGCATTTTTATTTGTATTTTTAAGATGATCTAAATATTTGACTTGAATAGTTTCAACAATCGATTGTATCATTTGGTTTTTTCTAGTTATTTTTTTATTTTTTTCATAAACATATGGAATTTGGTATTTTGAAATAATACCCTTGAGTTTGGTCATATTTGCTTTTTTTATTTTGACGGGTTTTAGTTCTGGTGTTGGAATTAAAAAGCCACTGTCTTTGGCATGTTTTTTACAGTAAAGATAACCATTTTTCTCAAATTTGGCATTATTTTTACACGGCTTATCATTTTTTTGTTTGGCACAACATATATATTTTTTAGTATCACATAAATCAATAACATTCCAACAGTCGATTGTATAACCAATTTCTTTTTTGTAACACAATACACAAACTGCTAAATGTTTAATACCTACATCAATACTTAATATGTTCATATATACAATGACTTTATTAAGTTTAAAGTTTTAAATCCTTTTAATTCATCTTGACAAACGGAGCATCCATGCGAGCCTGAAGTTGTTGTCTAGAAAGATAAATATTTTTTAGGTCGGAACCTTCATAACCATATGGACGATTGTTATCAAAAACATTATTAAACATATATTTTTTGGAGTTAAGATTTTTGAATTCACCGTCACCAATGGATGAGTTAATATTTGTATTCAAGGCACAGTTATTATTTTGTTTAATCAAAGACATACCATTTTTTATTAAATATTGTCTGTAATCATAGTTAGATTGTAAATTTAAACCTTTCTTCAACTTATTGTTTGCTTCGCAATTTGGGTCAAAATTAGTAAATTGTCTAGAATCTGACATCAAAGGAGGCATATTTTTATGTATGTTATTACTTCCGGAGTAACATGTAGACCAACTCATATTTATATATGACTTAGATAAAATTAATTATTATTTTTCAATAATTCAACTAGTTTTCCTTTATTTAAACTCTTCCATCCGGTTAGGTCTTTATCTTCACAAATATTTCTTAATTGTGCTTTTGTTAGTTTACTATAATCTACTAAAGGTTCTAAACTTTTAATTTCTAGCTTATCTTCCATAATTTCTAAACCCTCATGTTTTTCTTCATTAGATACAACATTATCTGTATTATCTTCCAATTCTTCTATTTCTAAATTTTCTTTTAATGTTACATTATTAACAACAGGTTTTTCTTCTTGTTCAGGTTGTTCATTATCACTGTTTTCATTGTCACTATCTTCATCATCACTATCAATGTCACTAGAATCAAGTTGACTCTCATCATCGGATACATCAATTAAATTACTATCTTTATGAATAATTTCATTTACATTTTCTTCAGTTAAAGGGAGTTCTGTTTGTTCCATTTGCTGCATTTGCATTTGTCTTTGTTGTTCATGATACATTTGGAAACGTTTCATTTCTTCTTCAGCTTCATTTTGCATTCTACTGTTATGTTCTTGAATGGTATTAAATACCATATTTACTTTTTTATCAATATTATTCATTTTATTTCTAAAGTAAACAAATAATAGGGTTCCGGTCAAAAATGTTATTCCTACACTAAAAACTAATTCACGCATTTTATTAATTTCTTAAAAGAATAAAAAACGAATGATTATACGAACTAAATATTATTTAAAATATTTTGAGTTTTTTCAATAACATGTTGTGGATAATTCAATTGTTTTAAAACACAAATACCTCCTTTAACCTTAGAAATACCTTTTGTAATTTTATATTTATAAATTGGGTCATATTTATTTATTATTGTAGTAGACATATGATAGTTATCAATACGTTTATTCTTATTTTCTTCAAATAATTCACATAATTTAATAAAATGTGTTGTTAATATGAATTTAATATTTTTATTTTTAGATATACTATGAAGATATGCATATGCACTACTAATAGCTTCATAAGGATTTGTTCCAGAATACAATTCATCAAAAATAGCAAAATGTCTTTCATCCTTATGTGTATTCATATTTTCATAAATTTCTAAACATCTTCGGGCCTCTGCTTGAAATAATGAATCTCTACCGTTTGTATCGGGTATATTCATGTAACAATGAATATGATGAAATGGTGTAATTTTACCAGAATCTAAGAATCCAAATCCAATTTGTTGACACAAAAGTAAGTTAATAATAGTGGATTTTAATATAGTAGTTTTACCAGATGCATTAGGTCCAGTAATAATTTTATTTTTCTTTAAAGTAATGTTATTTTTAATAGGTTTATTTTTGAGCAATGGATGATATAATTGTTTAAATTGTAATTTGCTACTTTTGTTTGTTAACAATTTAACTTTATTTATTGTTTTACTATTTACTTTATTAGATATACTCTTCATAACATCTATATATCCATTAAAAGCAAAACTATACGTTATACTATCTTGAAATTCATCATCATCATAAACTATGTAGAAATTTTTCATGGTAACACCAATATAAGCAACATTTTTTAATGATAAAAAGTTGTTTGGAAGATTTACAAAATGATTATAATAAGTAATTAATTTTTGTTTTTCATTTTGCAGACAATTAGAGAAGTTATTATAAGTGGTATAAGACCGAACTAATTTTTGATAATAAGTCATATTTTCAATGGTATAGTCTAAATAACCTCTTAAATTATTGAAAGTATCTGTAATATAAGTAGAATTATTGTAAAATTTTTTACATGATAATACATTTTGATAAATATTATAAAAATACATACTAAAACAAAACAGTAGGTAACCTTTTTTTGTTATATTTACAGAATTCCATTGTGTAAAAAGTTGACCAATAGCATGTTTTTTTAATTGTTCTTTGAGTATAGTATAGTAACTATTCATAGTAACTGGAATTCTCATAGCTTTTAACAAAAAAAAAGGCACTACAAGAGCAAACATAGGGGCGGCAAGGTTAATAACAGGTGATGCGAGATTATAGAAACTTAGGACCATTAAAAAAATAGAAATATGATTCAGCCATTTAAAGTAAGACCAATCAATATATTGAAATGCTTCTAAAAAAGTGTTATTATTTTTAATATCAATAAAATTATCCCAAGTATTTGTGAGTAAACCTTTTTCCAACGGCATAGACCCTATATTTCCACATAAGTTCTGTGTATCTTTTAAATATTGAACATTTGTGGTATAATAACTTGAGAAAGGTTTCACACATTGATTTCCAAAAATTGTTTGTGGATTTAAAATACTATCATAAACACTAATTTCACTACCAACATTTGCTTTTGTTAATTCTAAATCGGAATCTAAATTAGAAACAATAGTTTTGGATTCTTTTAAATATTGAATGGGTAATTTAAAATTATTATATAAAGAATTTAACATTTATAAATTAATAGAAAAAAGACTCTATTTTATTACGAATAAATCATGTATATACCTAATAGTGCGTGGTTGAATATTAAAAGTTATATGTTTAAAACTCGAGAAATGAAAAAATATGATGATTTTACACTATTATATAATCATAGTGTAAAATTAGCTGAAAACATGTCAATTCCGGGTGAGGAAAAAATGATGTATGGCATGTGGAGTTTCAATAAAAAAATTAATTGTATACAAAACTATCTTTTGAAAACCAATATAAATTTATCCTAGATGTTCTGCGTAGTTAGAAGGCATTTCCATAATTTGCGTATTATAATATTCCTGGAAGTGTTTCAACTTTGCACCATCATACTTTGTCTGGAAGTTAATAGCAACCCCCTTCCTCCCCCATCGACCAGAACGTCCAATTCGGTGCAAATAAGTATGTTCACTCTTTGGAACATCAAAATTAATAACAATACTAACCTGTTGAACATCAATACCTCTAGCAAATAAATCAGATGTAATCAACACACGCGATGCTCCTGACTTAAAATCTTTATGTGTGTCTTTTCTTTCTTGTTCATCCATCTTACCATGAATCTTTTTTACTGGAAATCCGTCTTCTTCCATAGCCTGTGCTAAGTCATCAACTCTCTTTGTGCTATTACAATAAATAATTGCCTGAGCAATAGACAATTGTGAAAATAGGTCCTTAATAGTCATATACTTTTGATGGTCATCCTCTAATGAAATGTAATATTGTGCAATACCTTGCAGAGTCAAATTGTCATTTTTTACCAGAATTTCATGAGGCTTTCTCATAAACTTTGTTGTTAGCATCTTCAATTCTGATGGCATTGTTGCACTAAACAAACCAATCTGAATACTGTTTGGCATAAACTGAAATATTTTATACATTTGCTCTTTGAATCCAGTTGACAACATTTCATCTGCTTCATCTAAAACTAATACCGTCAAATCACTCACCTTTAAATATTTTCTACGAATCATATCATGGACTCGTCCAGGAGTTCCAACCACAATATGAGGTGTGTTATTATCCAATTTATCTTTATCACCATCAACAGATGTTCCGCCAACAAGTAGTTGAACAGTAATATTTAAATATCTACCAAGGTCATTCACACATGAACAAATTTGATTTGCTAATTCATGTGTAGGAGCCAATATAAGTGCTTGTGTCTTTTTTTCATTTTCATTAATAATCTGTAATGTAGAAACAGTAAAAGCACCAGTCTTTCCAGTTCCTGACTGAGCTTGTGCTATAATATCTCGCCTATTTCCATCCTTTGTTTCAGAAACCATAGTCGGAACTGCAGTTTTTTGAATTGGCGATGGTTTTTCAAAACCATACGCATAAATTCCGCGCAACAAATTATCTTTCAAATCTAATGATTCATCTTCCCAAGTTTGAACAGTTACTATACTCATCTTAAATATAATTATATAATTTCGTTTAAGTGTGTTTTCAATTTTATTTATTTAAAATTGATTTAAAATGAAAACAATACTATAACTTAAATAGAAATAATGAGAAAAAGATATTCATCTAGCGAAATAAACAAATTATCAAATAGTATGGACTTTGATTTATCAAAGGACGTAATAAACGTCATTAATTTTATCGCACATAAGGTGGGTGCACCTAGTTATAGGAAGACGCCAAATTTTAAGAAGCAACACAGGAATGTGGATAAAATTACAGGTGATGATTGGGCTGCAATTAGAAATTTTAAGAAGACAGTAATGAATAAAAATACCGAAGGTATACTGAAAAATATTGATGATATTAGATGTTTATTGAATAAGATTACAAATACAAGTTATGATGAAATAAAAGATGAAATTTTTGATAAATTACAAGAATCAAAGGATAATTTTAGCTTGGAAGAGTTTACAAAGATTGGAACACTTACATTTACAATTGGTTCTAAAAATAAGTTTTGTTCACATTTGTATGCAAAGTTATATAAAGAACTATCAAAAACCTATACTATATTTAATTCTATAAGTGATAATAATTACAAGATGTATGGAAAAGTATTTGATGAAATTAAATATGTTGACCCGGAGGAAGATTACAATTTGTATTGTGATTACAACAAGGAAAATGAGAATAGAAAAACGATGAGTTTATTTTTCGTAAATTTGATGAAATACAATGTTTTTGAGAGAGAGCATATTATTGATATAATATTAAAGTTGGCAACTAATATTGAAATAAATATTGGTGAAACTGACAAGGTAGAAATTGTAGATGAAACAGTAGCTAATTTGCATATATTTATTTTGGAAGGTCATGAGGAATTATGTGTAAGTGATTCATGGGAAAAGATAATGACACATATTAAGAAGATGAGTAGTGTAAATAAGAAGGATTATAAGTCATTGACAACGAAGACAGTATTTAAATACATGGATTTATTGGAAGAATTGGAAGATTAAATAAAATATAATTAAAGACAAATGTTAATTATATTAAAATGGCAAAAATAAATATAAGTGTCAAAGAGGTAGATAATAAAAAAGGGGATGAGAAGGTTAATATAGATGATTTGATTAATATGGTAAATGAAAAGTATGAGTGTTTAAATGACCAAAATATGGATAATTATATTGCTTTGGAAATAGACTATAATATTAACTATACAGTAGACCAGTTAAAACATATAATGAAATATTATGAATTATCGGTGCGAAAGAAAAATAAGGGTGATTTGGTGCAAGACTTGGTTATTTATGAGTTAGACCCAGAAAACATATGTATAGTAAGTCATAGGAAATATTTATGGAATTGTATTGATTCAATAAATGAAGATCCTTATTTAAGTAAATTTCTAAATATAAGAACTTAAATATTTTTTTAAATATTAAGATAAATATATAATGGTTGTTTCAGTTATTGACAAGACAGTTTCTTATACGGAAGTAAAAACAATAGAACCTCAAGACACCGACTTTACAGCATCTATGTTTATAGTTGAAATACATGACCAAAATTGTTTAGTTGCTTTGGGTAAATTAAATAAAGAGTTTGGTGGAAAGGGTATTTTTTATGTTCCTATTTATTTAGTTAATGGCAGTGCTGTTATTGCCAAGATTGGTGTATTTGAATTTGATAGTGATAAAGAGCCAACCATGTATGATTCAGAAAGAGATTTTGATATGGAAAAGTTTGACGAGCCCTTATTATTTGGATTTGTAACAAAATCATACGTTTTAGACCAAGTAAAAAATCTAAATATACCTGAAATGGATGATGAATATGTGGAAGAGCCACCCGAGGAAGAAGACGAAAAAGAAGAAGTAAAGTCGTCAGTAAAAAGCGATTTGAATTTCCCATTTGAGGATGATAATGAAGATTTAGCAGATGTGCATAACAAAGAAGAATCTAAAATTGAAAAAGATGCATACGACGAAGGAGCATCTACAAACTGGATGCAAAAATATATGACAAACAATAATTATGAAATAGAAAAAGTTCCAGGAAACGGCGACTGTTTCTTTAGTGTAATTAGAGAAGCATTTGTAGGTGTTCCATTAGTTGTAAAAGTAAGTGAGTTAAGAAATATTTTAGTGGACCATTTGGATGAGGATACGTATACTACACGTATGGAGAGATATGCTATGTTTAAGGAGGAATTTAAGAAGTCTAAGATTGCACATAAGGAGGCTGAAAGGTTATATAAGAAAAAGAAGAAGGAAGCATTAAATGTATTCAATACAAAAAAGAAGGCATCAGAAGACAAATCAATAAGTCAACAAGAAAAGGTAAAGTTGGTTTCAGAAGCCAAGAAAATACAAAGTATATGGAAAAAAGAAAAAAAAATATTGGCGGCGGATATAACTAAGAAAGCAGAAGAATTAGAAATAGTAAAAGGAAATTTGGATGAATTTAAGATTATGGAAAATATAAATAGTATTGAAGAATTTAAGGAGGTTATAAAATCTAGTTCATATTGGGCAGATGAGTGGGCTATAAAGAAACTAGAATCTTTGTTAAATATTAAATTTATAGTATTTCAGAAGAAAACATATGATTCTGGTGATGTAGAAAATGTTTTAAATTGTGGAGGGGAATTTTCACAGCATATAAAAGAAAAGGGATTTTTTAAACCAGCATACTATATAATTGCATCACATGAGGATGACAATCATTTTAATTTAGTGAAGTTTAAAGAGCGTCGTATTTTCAGATATAACGAATTACCATATGATGTGAAGCAGTTAATTAGGGAAAAATGTATGGAAACTAGTGAAAATTCGGAGTGGAATTTCATTCCCAAGTTTAAGAACAGTGTAGAAGGAGATGTGGGTAAAAAGGTAGAAGAAGAAGAAGAAGAAGAAGAAGAAGAAGAAGAAGAAGAAGATGTTTCGGATGAAAAGAAGTCAACGACCAGTGTAACCAGTGATGATAGTAATAAGAAGGCATATAATAGTTTATATAATGACGAAGTAGTATTTCAGTTTTATTCAAAATCAAGAGATGCAAAACCTGGAAAGGGTTCAGGCGAGAGTATAAAGCCAGAACGTGTGAAGGATTTTACAGATTTACAATTAAAGGAGAATAAGAATTGGAGAAAGGTGTTGTCTAACTTTTATATATCGGAGTTTCAGTTAGATGGAAAACGTTGGAATAGTGTAGAGCATTATTTCCATGCAAATAAGTTTAAGACCAAGGACCCAAATTATTACATGTCCTTTTCGTTGGATGATACAACGAGTAAAATAAATAAGGACCCAGCATTAGCTAAAAAAGCTGGTAGAAAGTTAAAATTAGACACTGATGAAAGAATGGCATGGGATAGTATGAAGAGTGATGTGATGAAAAGAGCACAAATGGAAAAGTATAGAACAAGTGAGTATGCTAGGAAGATTTTATTATTGACAAAGAATGCAAAGTTGATGCATTATTTAGGTAGAGGTCAGGGTATAGTAGAGTTTAAAGAAACGATGGAAATAAGGAATGAATTAATGAATAAATAATTATATATAAAACAATAATATGTTATATATATAGTAATGCCTTTTTCAAAAACAAGTCAAGATTTAATGAGTTATTTTTTTGATGTGTATGAAAATTACAATTATGATAAAACAAAATATAAACAAAGACAAATGGATATAATTTATAAAAAATTTTATAGAGATTTACTTATATCAAAAAATGTGTATTTAAAATATAACAAGCATAAAATTAAGAAAAGTGTCATTGAAATAAAAACAATATTTGATATACCGCGTATAGATTTACTTGGTTCAAAGTATGTTGATAAAAGTATTAGTAATCATATAAAAAACAAAATGACAGGAATATTGAATGTATCATTTAAAGTAAGTGGTGTAGTAGTAAATTGTTACTTTGGGTTATTTTCAAAAAAGAATTATGCAGATTTAAACAAGTATGATAATTATATAAGTAAAATATTTCTATTTTTAACATTTTTGTTTAGTTCTATAAGAAAACCTAAGCCAAGGTCAGTATCATATTATTTATTTTTAACAAATATGAAAAAATCAATGCCCAAAAACCAATTTTCTGTATTAGGAGCATTAAATTGCAATAGTGGTTTAACGTATGGTTGTCAAAATGATGGTTCTATATTTATATATAGAGAAGAAGAGTGGTTTAAAGTATTTATACATGAAACGTTTCATTGTTTGTGTTTAGATTTTAATAGTTTACATTGTGCTGAATTAAATAAAAATTTCAAGAAACATATTACAAATATTGATAGTGATTTAAATTTATATGAATCATATACTGAATTTTGGGCAACAATAATACATAGTAGTATAGTAGCATTTGAATTAAATAGTGAACAGGATAATAAAGAAGATACCTTTTTACTTTATTTAGATTTTATATTACATTATGAAAAAATATTTTCTTTATTTCAGTGTGCGAAGGTTTTAGATTATATGGGATTAATGTATGAAAATATAATTAAAAAGGATGAAATAAGTAAAGGATTAAGGTTATTATATTATAAAGAGGAGACAAATGTGTTTTCTTATTATATAGTGAAGACTGTATTATTATATTTCAAGGAGGATTTTATAATATGGTGTAAGGAAAATAATAAAAGTGAAATATTTAATTTTAATAAAACCCAAGAAAATTTAAATAAGTTTTTAACCTTTTTAAATGGAAATATGACAAAGAAAAAATTGGTGGACGATGTAAATAAATCATTAGCATTTGTGCATAAATTAAAGGAGAAATTTACATATCCAAGAAATAATACTTTGTTAAAAACATTACGCATGACTATAGTAGAAAATAAATAAAATTGAAACTAAATTATGTATAATTTAATAACTTAAATTAACAACACAATGGGCGTTAAGTTATTAAATACTTTTTGGAAGACAAAGTATTCCAAGGCATTAATAAAGATGCATTGGTCAAAGATGAGAAATAAGAAAATAGTGGTAGATACCAATAATTATATGTATAAGTTTTTATCAGAGGATAATTTATTGGAAAGTTTTATACGGATGTGTGATTTATTCATGTTTTATAAAATAGTGCCGTTATTTATATTTGATGGAAAGGCACCAGAGGATAAAAAGGAGGAAATAAAGGAAAGAAGGATGGAAAGAAAGAAATGCAAGGAAATATTTAAGTTAATAGAAAATAATTTGACAGAGTTAGAAAAAATAGAGATGAAAAGAAAAATAGTAAAGGTAACACAAACCGAGACGAAACTAGTTAAAAATATATTAGATAATTATGGAATGAAGTATATAGTTTCTCCGTGTGAGTCAGATGAATTGTGCTGTAAGTTGGTAAATACAAATAAAGTATTTGCATGTATGAGTGAAGATATGGATATGTTTCTGTATGGTTGTCAAAGAGTTATTCGAATGTATAACAATGAAACAAATTATATGTGTATGTATAACATGCGAAATATATTAAATCATATGAATATATCTATAGAATCATTTAAGTATTTGAGTTTTCTAGGTAACATAAAAAATATGCCAAAGAACAAAAATATATTTTACTATCACAAAATGATTGAACAATATGGGGAAAATAATTTTATTACTTATTTATTAAATAATAATATTATTACAAGTGAACAAATAGATAAAATAAATAAAAAAATGAATAACTATGATTTACATAATTCAGATGTCTTATCAAAATGTAATTATATATTAATCGTTCGGTCAAAAATTAATTTAAATGAAATTAATAAACTTAAGCGGATGCGACGGAAGAGCTTGCGCTTTTACCCGACTTAGCAAAATGTGGTGACATGTAACGCTGGAGATTGAAATAAGTAAGCTCATCATCCTTTTTTAACTTGAGAAGCTTTGCGAGCTTCTTGTCAGGGAGAATACGGCGTCCGTTCTTTGGGTCCTGGAGCTTGTGAGCACGGATGTAACCGTTAATCTCACGAGTAACTTCAGTGCGGGCCATCTCAGTGCCAACTTCCTTTCCGAGGAAGGTAGCAAGCTCCTTACTAATAAGAGTGGGCTTCACGAAACCACTTGGGGAACGAGCACCATTCTTGCGGGGGCGCTTACGTCCAGCCTTCTGAGCAGCGCGGAGTTCACGCTCACTACGCTTTGCAAGAGCACGGGTCTGAGAGGTAACTGCGGTAAGCTGAGTTCTGAGAGATGCAAGCTGACCGAGAAGATCACCGAATGCATCACTTAGAGAAGGAGGAGTAACCTCCTGAGGAGCCTTGACAGCAGCTTCCTGAGAAGGAGCTGCGGGTGCGGCGGGAGTAGTAACCTTAGTCTTGGACTTAGTAGTCTTAGTTTTTGTCTTCTTCTTAACAACCATTATAATCACTATTATGTTTATCTTTTTAAGTTGTTTTTTGTTTCAATTTATATTTTTTTATTACCTAATATCATCACAATACTTTTTTTTATATTTAAATTATATAAAAAAGTATTCTATATTTATGCACTCAAAAATTTAAAAAAAAAATTATTTTATCTAGTATCTAAAAGTTTCATATAACCAGGGCATGGATGCTGCTGCATCATGTGAAACCAATGTTAATGAACCTAATATATAATATGCGCCTAATGATTTTAATTGGCGGTCTCTTCCATTAGTTACTAGTTTTTCCATAATGTTAAGCAGTCCATTTTTTATTTTATCAATATTATCACAAAATAATTGCCCAACACTTAATCCTTGAAATGGTCTTCCATTTGGAGCACATATTGAACGTTTTAATTCGCTAGATAAATTTAGTCTATAATTCCATATATCTAATAATTCATTAATAAATTTTAATAGTCTTGGCTTTGGTAAATCATAAAACCACTTATAATGTGTGTTGTTTCCCAATTCATCTATTTTTTGAAACAAATTTACGCACTTTAATTCTACTTTCTTCTTAAATGATAACAAATCAAAATCATTTTTTACCTCAATATTTGTTTCTATTTTTAACAACTTTGATAACTTTACTATACCCAATACATTATTATATACCTCTTTACTTATTTTATTCCTATTATATGGATTTAATGCATGTTTTCCTACATTTTCAACATATAATAAATTGTATATTGAACATATGTTAAATCCATATACAAAGTTATCAATATCTTTAAAACTAAAAAACTGATTATTACTAATACTGTTAATTTCTTCAAACATTAAAAAATCATTGCTATTTACACAGTTGCGATTATATAATGCGGGGCCTTTCATTTTATCCAAAGACCTCACAAAATTTCCGCGTGTTATACTCTGAATTTTTCGAGCAAAATAGGAGCATCTCATATAATTATAAAGTCTCCGTTTCAGTTCATTTTTACAACCTGTTATCTTGATTTTAAACTCTTTACATAAAATCTTCAATTGTTTTACATTATAATTTAATTCCACAATATTTTTGTAATCTTTATAATCCAATACGTAAAAATCATCCATGTGAATCTTTTTTTTACTACGTTTTTTTATATGACTAATATCCTTATAAAAATACTTTTCGATAGCATTGTTTTTCTTTATTTTTATATTTTTCTTGGTCACCATTTATATATAAAAATGATATTAGTTTAATTTGTTTTTTTAATTAATTTTTCTTTAATAATTAAAAAAATATACTTTAATAAATACTTTAAAAGGAATATATAGATGAACCTATTGTCAATATACACAATTTTATCATATTGTGTTAGTATTTTTGCGTGTCAAGATTGCACACATATAGGTAAGTATCAAGGCGGTAACCTTTATATGTGTGATGATAGTTCTACAAATTCTAATATTGAGTTAAATATTAATATTAAAGTTCCATATGGAACGCAACCGCCTAAAGTTATTTCATCTGATCATTTTCCATCTCCAACAAAAATTATTATTCCTCAAAATGAAAACAACAGTTCTTTGATATTGCATAATGCAACCAATATAGAACCTTCATCTAGTTATTATACACCGTCGTCACAAAATATTGCACCTTCACCTATTTATACACCGTCGTCACAAAATATTGCACCTTCACCTATTTCTACACCGTCATCGCAACACATTGCACCTTCACCTATTTCTACACCGTCATCGCAACACATTGCACCTTCACCATCATCCTTAACTGAAAAAAATGCACCTTCGCCAATAACAACCCCCTCTTCTGAAAAAAATACAAATAATAACAATAAAATAATTGATGACACAATTAATCCTTCAATTAAAACACCTAGTCCTTCATTAAGAGGATTAAATATAACACAAAAAAACATGAATGAAGCACAGGAAGAAAATAGTAAAAAAAACGAGAAAGATACGGATGTCGCAAAGGAAACAAATATTGGGGTAATAATAACTATATCAGTATTATCGACTTTACTAGTAATAATGATAATAGGTGGTCTAGTTTATAAATTTAAATTAAAAAAATCAAAAGTTAATAGTGAACGTAAAATAGAACATGTTGAAGTAGATGCTAGAGAGTTTAGACGTAAATTTGAGGAAGCAAAAAAACTACATGGGAAAAAGCCGCTCCCAGAAAATAAAAAGTTAGTATTAAAACATAAAAAAACAATAAATGTGTCCAAATCAACAGACAAACAACACAAAATACCAGAAGTCAATAAAAAACCAAAGAAATTACCACCTCCACCTATACGAAAAAATAGAATTATTACAGAAACACCACCACCAGGAATGGGATTTAAGAAGGGGGACACCAAACCAGACCCAAATAATAAAGGAAATATACCATCTACACCTAAAAATGATAATTAACGTTTTCTAGTCTTCTTGGGGGATTTTCCCACATACCGCCTTCTTCTTCTTTTTGTTCTCTTTTTTTTTAAAAGAGATTTCTTAAAAAGAGAATTCCGCTTTCTAGTGTAAGCACTAAAGAATTTTTTCTTTGAATCTTCCGGTATACAATAAGTCGCACATTTTCTTGAATAATATAAACCAATTTCCTTCTTTGTAGGTTTATATTTTTTATTTGCCTTATTAACATCTTTTATAATGCGATTCTTAGAATCTCTTCGTGTTGATTTTGCCAGTCCATCTTTATGACTCCAAGTTCCATCTCTATCTTGTCTGTAAAAATGATATCCTCTTTTAGGGTGTATATATAACGCACCTTTGTAATAGTTTTTTGGGCATTTTCTATTTTTTTTTGTTTTAATAATATGTTTATTATCTGCTAATATACGACGATTTAACATGTTACAATTATAGTTTTTCAAATATTTAACATCCTTTATACCAGAATACATACCAGGTTGTGCTTTTAAAAAATGACAACCCTTTTTCTTTGTCTTATTCATATAAGACTTACATTTTTTAACATATTTCTTATTTATCTTATTTAACATATATGAATAACAATTATGACTTTGTTTCACATATTTTTTATTCCATTTTTTTTTACTGTATCTAGGCATATAATATATACCAAGATATATTTTTCAGTTCAAATTTCCAGTGAGATTCCGTAAATTGTTTCAAAAATTGATTTAAAAAGAACTCTTTTTATTAAACTCATAAGAAGAATAAAGATGAGTTCCGTGATTACTAAAGCAAAAGCATTCAACCCTTCCAAGATTACTTACAAGGCTGCAACCACCAATAAGCGAGGTGGAAAGGCAGTTCAGATTCAACTAAATGGACAGCCACTTGTTCTACAGATTCCCCTTATGCTGACATGGGGACTTAATGAGCGTGTTGATGAGGATAGTGGACGTGTTTCATATGATATGGCTCTACAGTTCCAACCGCATAAGCATAATTCTATTGAGAAGTTTCTTACAGCAATGAAGGAACTAGAGGATAAGATTAAGAATGATTGTGTTAGCAACAGCAAGGACTGGTTTGGTAAGAAAACTATGAGTCGAGAGGTTGTTGATGTTATGATGTATCCTATTCTAAAGTATCCTAAGACGAAGGAGGCAGATGGAAGTTATGGAGACCCGGACCTTACTAGGGACCCTACACTAAAGCTTAAGGTGCCCTTTTGGGAGGGACGGTTTAATGTAGAGCTATACAATATGGAGCGACAGGCACTATATGTTCCTGTTAAGGATGGTGAAGTTGGTGTTCAGGGAACAAAGACTCCAATGGATTTCATTCCTAAGGGAACGAGTATTAATGGACTAATTGGATGCACTGGTCTATGGTTTGCAGGTGGACGATGTGGTGTAACTTGGAAGCTGATTCAGGCATGTGTTCGCCCACCGGTTCGACTAGTTGGAACTGGAACCTGTCATGTTGAGGTAGATTCAGATGATGAGGAGCTACTTAATAGTCTACAGAAGAGTGATGATTCTAAGGAAGAGGAAACTACTCATCAACCAACATTTGTAGATTCTGATGATGAAAGTGATGAAGATAAGGAGGAGGAGGAGGAAGAGGTTACACCCGAGCCGGAGCCGCCTAAGAAGAAGAAGGTCGTTCGAAGGAAGAAGGTCGTTAAGAAATCTAAGGATTAAGCAAATAATATTATAAAAATAAATAATTAATTTAATAATTTTTTAATTATTTATTTATGATTGTTTCCACGCGTTTTCAATACATTAATTTGTTCTTGAGTAGGACAAACGCAACCATTTCTGTTAAAATAATTGGACTGATTGTTTATACAACAATCCTTTGAAAATTCATTGTTTTCAAATATAGCCATACCATTTGACATTTCACCTTTATTAGTATTATACATACTAGGTATTTTTTCTAACTTGTTTGTATTAAACTTTGTAATAAATTTATCTGAATTTGATATTAAAGTCATAGCTTCTTTTACTGAAGTTTTCATGCAACCACATGTTGTAGACCCTGACATAATAAAGAGTAAAGCTACAGCCGCAATTACTAAATATATATTTATTTTAAAACCTAATAATTTCATTGTATATAAATTAAAGAAATTATTTATTTGGTTCCGGTTGCCTCTTTTTTCATTATTTTTCCAGCGGTTGTTACTGCTTTTACAGATTTTCCAACAGCTCTTGCACTTCCGTTTAAAGCTCCTACCGCAGCACCTTTAGCTGTATTTACCGCAGCAGTTCCCACTTTTTTTACCGCGCCAGTGACAGCATTTACAATTCCTCCCTTCTTTTTCTTTCCGTTCATACCTTCTTTAATACTACAACTGTTAAACATACAAAAAAATAATATAGCACCAAGTATACCTACTAATATAAGATTTCTGTTTGATTTAAAACTTAATTTCATTCTAATATAATTATACTTTATATTTTTTTTTTACCTTCATTAATATCAAGTGTTTGCACTAAAGCTCCATCATAATCAAAGAAAGTTACACCATTAATATATATTGTTCCTGTATTTGTTAATAGATGATATAACTTTTTACATTTTCCAAACAATTTTCCACCTAAATCATCACTATGTTTTACCCCTAAATTATCTTTTATTAATAAATTTCTACCTACTATTTTGCTATTATTAAATGTATATGTCTTTATATTGGCAAGATTATTTGCATCCACTTCTACCACCGCCTTCACAATTTCTCCATATTTTAATATTGTTCCCGGTATTAAATTACTTATTTTAATACTATTACCTATTTCTGTCTCTAAAAATGTATCTTCATGAAATCCACCTTCCATTATATTATGTATATCTGATGAATTACTTGTCATATTAATATAATTATTGTTTTTTAACTTTACTATATCTATTTGTGTTATATCATCCCAATCTAAATATAAGTCGGTTCCAATAGTTATCATTTTTGATGACGTATTTATACAATAAATAAACTCCTTATTATAATTGTTAATTTTTATTGCATATTTATAATTTTTTACTTCTACCCAACTATCATTTTCTTTATCTTTTATAAAATGTGTTCCTGATACAATAACACCATTAATATTATACATTTCCTTATTTGTATTTAATATTTTCATTTTCGATGTTACTATTGAACCATCTTTTAATATACTTCCTAATTTTATATCTTTCATTTTTATTTTTTTTCCACTCTTTAATGTCAGTTTCGTATTTTCATCAAAACAACAACATTCTTCAGGTTTTTGATTCGTCATATTTAATATTATAGACATCCATATTCCAATAATTACTGTAGGTATAGCAATCGCAATATACGCTGCTGTTCCCACATATGCTAGTGCCCAAGTCCATGGGAAAATCCACAATACTATTACCACACCAGCCAAAACTATTAATGCTAATATAATTAATTGTAAAAAAGAACCTATAAATGATTTTAATGATAGATAAGAACCTACCGCCGTAAATACACCAGTTATCATAATTCCTGTTACTTTACCCAATAATGACTTTAAACGCAATATTAATATCTGAATTGGCATTGCTGCATTTATAAATCTATCAATAATAGACATAATCATTGCCATCACCTTTGTTCTCAAATAATCAACTAAGGCTCTAATAGAATTTACCATATCTACCAATGCTTGAAATAATGATGTTAATCCACCTGTTAAAAAATATACAGGATTTGTAAATTTAGTAACGATTTTACCTAACACATTAAATATACACGCACTAAAATTTTCTGCGGTATAATCAAACATACCAACTCCAGCTGGGGCATTTATATAACCTGCATAAGGAATTACAGCTGGATGACATTTCATATTATCCCAATCAGCTTTAATAGGTTTTATTTGTGAATTAATCCAATAATAACTGAATAATAACGAAAATACAATTAGTGTTATTGTTGTTACAACAACAGAACCACCATATTTATCGAAAAAAGTCACATTTTTATATACTTTATTTATTCCTTCTGCAAATGTCGATTTACTATTCATATATATAATAAATCGATATATTATAAACAATTTTACACATTTCCTAAAAATCTTAATACGTCTCCTATTGGTCCTCTGTATATACTCTTTCCTGTCATCATTGCACCCTCTATTTTATATAATATAACTACTGTAATTGCTATCATTTTCATTACTAAAGTTTTCATTTGGATAATTAGGATTTGAAATCTTGAAACTATATTAATAAAGATTCCTAGCACATCTGTTATTATACCAAATATACTAAATCTCATCCATGATATCATTTCTCGAATACTTTGTATTGAATTCATTAGCTCTTTTCCTAAAGATGATGCCATTTCAATTACAAAATATATTGGTCGTAGAAAATATCCCATTAAATCCATTTGTATGTTACCTATGCAATATGTGAAATTTTCAAATGCATCATATCCTAATTGCCCCGCAAATGGCATTACACTTGGATTACACCTATATTTTGGCCAATTTTGCTTTATTTTTTTTAAACCCATAATTATTGTGCTTACAACCCATAAAAACAAAAATCCAAGTATAATTATTAATACATTCAACATATCAGAAGCTTTCATAATAAATTAACATCCTATTTTTATTTTTAAATTAAACTTTTAATGGTGCTCTTTGTGAAAATCTGTATTTTGGCATTCTTCTTTTTCTTTTAGATTTTCCTCCACGCCTTCTTCTTCTCTTGGAGGATTTTCTCATATACTTCCTTGTTGTTTTTCGTTTTTTTGTTTTTCCTTTTCTTTTTGTTCGCTTTTTTTTAAAAAGCGATTTTGTTCTTTTTTTTCTAAAAAGAGATTTCTTATTTCTGCTAAAAATAGACTTTCTTCCTGCTCCAGCTTGATTTCTTAAACACTGATTCGCTTTGGGCACCATTTTATCGAACTCTGCGTTTGCTTCTCCTTGTTGAGATGTATCTGCTATACCCTTTTGTGTTTGTGCCTGGTCAGATGTCATACTAGGATGAGGCATAAAATCACTAGCAAATCCACCTTTTTGATTCTCTTCATTTCTAATTCTTAAAGCCTCTTCCCCTGCCGCTTTTTGTTGATTGTTTGCTTTGTCTAATGCACCTGTTGATGTATCATCATCTCCAAATGTTTGTTGTAATATACTTCCTCCTGACATTAAACTGCCTCCCTGTATTGAACATTTGCCTTTTAATTTACTACATAAACTATTTTTTTTTCTTCCTTCTTCTTCTCTTTCCATTTCACTCCTTGCTAGTAAATCTAGACCATTGATTTTATTTCTTATGTAATTTCTAACATTATTTTCTCTTCTTCCAGATATATTTTTCCTTGTTCTTTTGGGCATTATATATATATATATCTCGTCAAAATAAACTTTAAAAAATATAATAATTATTATATAAAATGGATAATGATTTACGCAATCAGCTAAACAAAATGGTAAAAGAATTTAAGTCTGAAGAAACTACTAAAAATATACGCGAAGAAAGAAATAGTAAACGAATTCATAGTGATGTTCAAACTATGCTAAATCTTAAATCTAAATATGCTCGACTTAAAAAAAGTAACCCTCAACAGTTTAAACAAATAGCTATTAAACACTGCAACTTTTTATATACAAATTTTACAAATATTTTTCATCGTCTTTACAAAGATGAAATCGACCTTAATATATTGTTTCAAATGATTCAAGTTTTAGAAAAAATCGAAACTGGAACATTGGACCAACATGAAGGTTCTTATATGGTGGGTAATATACTTAAAAAATTGTTCATTGATAGTGCTTTAAAAAAAGAAGCAAAAGATGAAAATAAAAAGAAAAATAAAAAGGTAAAAAAAAAACTGCCTACAAAAAACCTTTCATGGAATGATTTCAAAAAATCAAATACATATCAAAATAATATCTCATCATAATGTATATGCCAAAAACTAGATTACAATCATTGCGTTCATTACAAAGCGCTGAAAAGCACCTCAAAAAAGCTATTAAAAAAAGTAAGGTTATTGACCGCGGAACTATGCGTGCAAATGCCAAAATCCGCAAAAAGGCCAGAAAGGAATTGAAAATGTTACGTAAATCTATTACCACTCTTAAAAAGGCTTTAGGAAAATCCGTTGCCGGTAAACGTAAGTCTAGACGTAGACGCAGAACTAAGCGTAAGAAGGTTTCACGTAAACGCCGCACTAAGAAACGCAGTAAGTCACGCCGCAGAAGACGCCGTTAAATTTTAATATAATATAATTTTTTCTAAATTTATATTATAATGGGACTCGTATCTAACATGAAAGCTAGACTCGACAAACAACATCGTGCTAATGCAAAAAAAGGAAATAAAATGAGAAAAACTAGAAAGAACAATGTTAATACAAATATGAAAAACGCCAGAAACTCCGGTAAATTTGGTAGTGACCTTACAAATGCTCGAGTTAGCATGAGAGGATTTGTAATGCCCCCACGCCCCAAATCTCCTCCTCCCCCTCCTCCTTCTGCTCCTTCTGCTCCAAAAAAGAAGCCACGTGTTTGCAACAGTGCATATGCCAAAAACTTAGAAGCTAGAGGCTCACCTCTTCCAGAATGTCGCCTTAAAGGAGCTGGAAAGCGTAGAACACGCAGAAAACCCAAGCGCAGACGCAGTAAAACCAAGCGTAGACGCACCAAGAGACGCCGGCGCACTCGCCGCAGAAGACGCCGTTAATTATTTTCTAATTTAACTTTATAATGGACAAAAAAACCTTGTTTTTGAAAAGTGCTTTAGTCGGTGTTGTTTTAAATATTGTTTTATCTTATGGTCTCTCTCCTTTTGCAACTGCTGAAGAAGTAAAACCCCCAAATGGTGCCTCAAAACTTTCATTTAAATCTCAGGTTATGCATATGTTAGTTCATCACAAACAAGTAATGTTAATCAGTTCTTTAATTGTAGCTTTACTTGCTGGAATTTCATGTTTTATTGCTTGCCGAATTTAAATATAATATAATTTTATAAATTTATATTATAATATAATATGCTTCATTTTGAATTAGACTTTACAGACCATTATTATCAAAAATATATACAAATGTTACAAGATTTTGGTTTTTAACGAATACCAGCCGCCTTCTCACGCTCCACATATTCCAAATATACATCTCTATTCCAAATTGTATGAAGATTTTCACCCAACTTGGATACTCCAAACATTCCTGCAATAATCAACAACACAAAATTCCATACTCCGATTGCATTCCATCCTACAATATCCCCCCACCCACAATGCGCCGCATATAAAATACGCGCCAATGCCTCCGTTCCAGCCGCATGCTGTCCCGGAACAGAACTAGGATTTCCCCTAAACTGATTATAACTATAATACACCAAACTTAAACAACCCATCAAACTTGTGTGTGTTAAGTAATCGCGCTGCGGACCGGATGTAGAATCCGCACTTAAAACACCAACATTTACAATATACAACATAAGCCAGAAAAAATATCCGCCTCTGTATCCAAAAATCTTATCATCAACATAATGAAGTTTATCAACTGTAGCCATTTTATGATAATTTTATGTTTTCGTTTTAAATAGGTTTAATAATTGATTAAGGATTATTATTATGTCATTTCATGTTATGAATAATACTGACCTAAGAGGTGTTATATGGAGTTTTTTAAGAAAAGAACCAAAAGTAAAATGTAATCAATGTAATATTGTTTGTGTATGGGATAAAAAAATCATTAATCATTATTATAAAGAAGATATGGTAAATATTAGTAAATATACTTGTATAGAATGTTATTGGACAAACCTTTTGGATATGTGTGTATTATCATGAAGCAAAATCATCAAGCAAAATCATCAAGCAAAATCATAAAAATATAACAAAGAAGTATCAATCTCTTTTCAATTAATATTTATCATGTTCCAAAAATCCCGTAAATGTATTATCCGGAGCTTTTCTAGCTCTGTCTAAAACAGTCTCTGTTGTGTAAATAATTAGTTTCTCTCTAACTCTAGAAGCACCTGTGTATAAAAGACTCTTACCTGTTTTTGACCACATTTGTGATTCTGGTGACATTATTAAACAAACATTCTCAAAACCACTACCTTGAGATTTATGAACCGTTGTTGCATATGCCAAAATCACATTATATTTAAAATCCTTCAACGTATATGTATATGTTGTATCATAGGTATGTGTGTCATTATTATAATCAAATTTTACACTAATCAAATTATGTTCTTCATCAAAATCATGAATAATTCCCATTTGTCCATTATATAAAGGTGGATCACTATTATAGTCGTTATCACAATTAATAACCTTATCACCAATATAAAAGTCCATATCATTATAACTTGTAACGAGCCTACCAAGATGTCCACTTTTCCATAATATATTTTGAATAAACCTATTTATTTCACTAACACTTCCTAGACCCTTATTTTGTGCAGACAATATTTGCCATTCTACAATAAAACTGTGTTGCCACCCTTCCTTCTTTTTATAATGTTTATGTATCATTTTTTCCAAACTATTTTTCCAAGTGTTTTCATTAAAAAGCTTTTGTCTATATTTTGAATGAGATTCAGGAAATTCACCCGTTGGATTTTTCAATAGTTGAATAGTATTCTTCATATCATCATTATATCTGTGCACAATATTTAATCGTGTCATTACTAATCCATCAAGTTTATTAATAATGTCTTTGAAAAATTGTCCAGCTCCAATGGCAGGTAATTGATCAACATCACCCACAAATATTACAATACAATTTTCATTTTTTGTAACATAATCCATAATAGTTTTTACCAAATACATATTTACCATTGTTGTTTCATCTACAATAACTAAAGTATGCGAATCTTTCTTATTCTTATTACCATAAATAATTTGTTTATGTATTGTTCCAATATCTATATGTTCTTTATTTATATTGGTAACTTCTTTCATACTTTTATCTATTGCTGTTACTGCCATACCAGATAAAGCTGTTGTCAAAATTTTTGCATCTTTATTATGATTTTGAAAATGTTTTATAATAGTTTTAATAGATGCTGTTTTACCTGTTCCTGGACCACCCGTTAATACAAACAAATTTGGACCAATATTATTATTATTTACACCGAAGAATGTTTCTATGCATTCCCTTTGTTCAGGTGCCAAATCCGTGCGTGGTAATTCCGATTTTATTTGACTTGTAATTGTATTACTATAATGCGTAGATTCATCAAGCTTTTTTCTTACCATCTCTTCAACATCTTTTTCTAATTGTCTAATCGTATTTGATGTATAATAATAATTATAGTGAGTATAATATTTATTCCACTTTTCAGACCAATCTATAGTTTTCACCTTTGATTTTGTCTTATACATATTTTCTAATACCAATTTTTTCATTTGATTATTATGACCAAATTCTTCTTCTATTGCCCTATTTGTTTGATAATCACTTTTATATGCTACATCTTGAAATTCATAATTAACCCAAGCTTGTGCTCGAATTTCCGGTGAAACTTTCAACTTCCTGTCAATTGCAATTTGTTTTGCAACCTTATACGATAAAAGCGCCCTTTCCAATATAACAAACTCAAATGGATGTGTCAATAAATGTTGAGGATATAATTCTTGAAATAGTGGAACTCTTACAAGTTGTTCTATTTTATCAATACGAATACCTGCCTCTCTCCACTCCTTAAAATCACGCTTTTTTATTCGTTGTGGTAATGTAAAATCATCAATATTTACCTTTTTCTTCACTCTCCTACTTGAAAAATTTATATTTTTATCAAAATCATCTTCATCAAAACCAGATTGTTCAAGAGCTTCTGTTACTTGCAGTTCATCTCCCGTAGAATCAAATAATCTTTGTGCTTTTCTAAAAATATTATTATCCCATTGAGCAATAATATCATTTTCTCGTTTATTACGTTTTTGCCTAGCGGTTTCAGCCCAACTTACCGGCAAATCCTTTTTCTTTACTTTATTCACTATCTTCTTTTCCATAGATTCTATAACTTCTTCCCTACTTTTTAAATCTTTATTCTTTTTGCTCTTTTTTTTTCGTGTTTCAGAAGATTTTTCAAAAAACTCCATATTTTAATACTACATAATATTAAGATTAATAATATCAATTTTTGAAATAACAAAGGATAATATGCTAACAAAATTGAAAAAACGAATTAAAAATATTTAAACATTATTAAACTAATAATGAAATTAGTAATTGTTGAGTCACCCGCAAAATGTAAAAAAATAGAAGGTTACTTAGGCAAAGGTTATAAGTGTGTAGCCAGTTTTGGTCATATTACAGGCATTATAAATGGACTAAAAGATATTGATATCGCTAATGGATTCAAACCAAAGTTTAGTCAACTTAAAACAAAGTCAAAATATATTAATGCATTGAGAAAATATATTAAGCAAGCAGATGAGATAATATTGGCGACAGATGATGATAGGGAGGGTGAGGCTATTGCATGGCATATATGTAAACAATTTAAACTTCCTATTCAACAAACAAAGCGTATTATATTTAATGAAATTACAAAACCGGCATTAACAAAAGCAATACAATCACCTACAATTGTAAATCAAAATAAGGTAAATGCGCAACAAGCTCGCCAAGTATTAGATTTATTGGTTGGTTATACTATTAGTCCTATATTGTGGAAGTTTATATCTAGAAAAAGTGGATTAAGTGCTGGTAGATGTCAAACGCCAGCGTTACGTGTTATTTATGATAACTCGAAAGATATATCTGAAAATCCCGGAAAAATGGTGTATGAAACATTGTTTTATTATAGAGAGTTACCATTTAAACTAAATTATCATTTTACAAAGAAGGATAATGTTGAGGAATTTTTAAACAAATCAAAAACACATAATCATACATTATCTTGTGGAAGTGTGAGAGAAAATGTGCAAAAGAAACCACCAACACCACTAACTACTAGTATTTTGCAACAAAAGGCAAGTAATAATTTACATTTTTCACCTAAACGAACGATGCAGATTGCTCAAAAGTTGTATGAAGGAGGACATATTACATATATGAGGACGGACAGTAAAAAATACAGTTCAAAATTTATTAAGGAAGTATCGTCATTTATTGCAACCACATATGGAAAAAAATATGTAAGTGGTTCAGTTAAAAGGCTATGTAATAATAGTAAATCTAAAAAAGAAAATAATGCACAGGAGGCTCATGAAGCAATTCGCCCAACAAATATTACAAAAGAAATAGCGGGAAATGATGTTGCTCAAAAAAATTTATATAAAATGATACGAAATATTACATTGGAAAGCTGTATGATACCAGCAATATATAAAAGTATATGTGCATCTATAGATAGTCCTACAAAATATGTATATAAAAATAGTCAAGAACAGGTTGTGGAGCCAGGATGGAAAATAGTATCAGGATATGAAACAAAAAACGCACACTTTTCGTATTTTGAATCTATAAAAAATTCTCAAACGGTAAAATACAGTCAAATTACTAGTGAACCTACATTGAAAGATAGAAAGTTGCACTTAACAGAGGCAAAATTAGTTCAAACATTGGAAAAAAAGGGAATAGGAAGACCGTCTACATTTTCAAGTATTATATCAAAAATCCAGGACCGTGGATATGTAAAGAAAATGGATGTAGAAGGAAAGAAACAGAAAACAACAACATTTGTATTGAAAAAGACATTAAAAAAGAGTGAAATAGAAAAGGAGTTTGGTATTGAAAGAAACAAATTGGTATTACAAAATACTGGTAAAATAGTGATTGAATTTCTTATCAAACATTTTGACGAGATGTTTGTATATGATTATACAAAGCATATGGAAGATGATTTGGACAAAATATCAAAAGGTAACAAACAATTTGTAGAATTGTGTTCACTTATTTATAATACAATCACTAAATTATCTAATACAATAAAAATGGATCAAAAACAAATTTATGCTATTGACGACCAACACACATATATGATTGGTAAATATGGACCAGTTATTAAAAAGGATATTGATGGAGAAATAACATTTTTGAATGTAAAGAAAGATTTAAATATGGAAGATATAAAATCTGGGACATATAGTTTGGAAGAGATGATTGAAGAAAAGAAGGGTCATAAGGTTTTAGGAAAATACAAAAATAATGATGTATTTTTAAAAAAGGGTAAATTTGGTGTATACATTTCATGTAATGGAAAAAATTATTCCATCAAATATATTAAAAAGAAACAAGATAAAATAACATTGGACGATGTTTTAGGAGTGCTTGAAGGAAAAAGTAGTAATTCAAATATCTTAAAACAAGTCAGTCCACATGTATCTATTAGAAAAGGTAAATATGGTGAATATATTTACTATAAAACAGAAACTATGACAAAACCTAGATTTTTAAAATTAAAAAACATATTATGGAAAAACCTAACAAATAAGGAAATATTGAACTGGATACAAAATGAATATAATATTTAATTTATATATTTAATTTATATATATATAAATGAGTTCTAAAGGTGTAGATAATAAAAAACAAGATGTGGAAATAGTAAGCTCTAAAAAAACATTAGATGATATTGATTTTTTTTTAAAAATTCCTTCAGGGATAAGCTTAACAGGATTTATATCTGTATGCTTGTCTCTTGTATTTGATATTTTTGATATGGAAATTATTGGTTATTTTATTATTGCTTTTGCTATTTTTTTATCATTTCTCATATTATTAACTTATAAACTTTTTGTGGATAAAAATTCACAAAAAACAAATGATTTAGAAAATCCTTCATCCATATTTTCGAAACTTATGAAAGGACTTATTATTTTTAAAAACAGACTCCCTGCCTTGTTACTTTTTGCACAATTTATTAGTGCCGGTATTGTTTATTCCATGATTAAAGATTGGGTTACTAGCGTGTCCACACCACCACCTGTTTATTCGAAAACCAGAAGATGGGTTACATTAGGACTTTTTATTCAATATATTCTTTATCAATTACACTATGTTAAAAGCATAAAAGATAATAGCTTATCTACATTTAATACAGCTGGATTTTCTATTATTTCTCTTGGAACATTTGCCATGATATTATACTTATATGTTATTGTAAAATTATTTACTGTTGATGGTTAATTAAAAAACGAAATGTTAAACCATATTTAGTCTCTTGTGCCCATAATCCAGAAATTTTTAAAATCAAATTAATTTTCTTATATTTACCATAATTTATGTTTTTCTCTGTAAAAATCTTGATAAATCCCTGTCTTAATTGCTCTTCTATAATATATTCAGGCTGTGTTTTCATTAATTTTTTAAAATTGTTTAGTATAGTCTTCTCTATTGATAATATTTTATGGATAACTTCACTATTTATAGCTTCATCAAAAATACATTTTACTTTATTAAAATATTTTTGTATATTTATATTCAAAATATCTACTTGCATATAAATTCCATTTAATGACATATTTTCATCGGAATAATATATTCTATAAAAATCACTACCTGGTAAAATTGTATTTTTCTGCTTTTCTGATAATATTAAATTACTTATATCTACATTGTCTAATAATAAAAACATTTTTAATACATATTGACAAATTATCTCTAAATACTATTGTTTAACATATACAAAAATGCGATGGTTTCTCTATTCAAATCTGGATTCATATTCCTTTCAATAATATCTAGTGCTTTTTCACATTCATTTAATCCGTTTTCAAATGACTCTTTTTTTACCTTAATATAATTAATCCATAATTCAATAATGTTTGGATGACTTTCTTTTAATCTATCAACTCTTTCCTCAATACTTTGTAATTTATTTTCCATTAAAATAAATTTAAACTATCTTTTTAAGTTTAAAAACATATTAAAATTTAATTTTATATAGTAATTATGAAGTTTAAATTTTTTGAATCAAACTTTGATGAATATATTAATAAAAAAACCAATTTACATCCTCAAATACAAAATAATCTCAAGAATATAGACAACCAAAATATTATTTTTTATGGACCTGCAGGTGTTGGAAAGTATACACAAGCATTAAATTACATAAAAAAATATAGTCCATCTACTTTAAAATATGAAAGAAAGTTAAATATAAATCATAATAAAAAAGAATACATTTTTAAAATCAGTGATGTTCATTTTGAAATTGATATGCAAATTCTAGGATGTAATGCAAAAATATTATGGAATATTATTTATAACCAAATTATTGATATCATATCATCACGCAACAATAAAAAGGGAATTATATTATGTAAAAACTTTCATTGTATACATAGTGAATTATTGGATATTTTTTATAGTTATATGCAAAGTTTGTATCACATGAATATTGATATTTCTTATGTTATTATTACGAATCAAGTAAGTTTTTTACCTACAAATATATTAAATAGATGTTTAATTGTTCCTATAAAAAGACCTACTAAAACGAATTATAATAAATGTTTAAAAAAGAAAATATCAAAATCAACACAAACAAAAAATATTACAAATATTAAAAGATTTAAAATGGAACATAAGAAATTAAATATTATTTTTGAAAATATTAATAATATTATTATTAAAAATATGCTTGATTACAAAAATATAAATTATCTTGTATTTCGTGACCGCATTTATGATATGTTTATTTATCAACTAGATATAAGTGAATCCATTTGGTATATTTATAATACTTTGATTGAAAAAAATTATATTAATGTAGAAAATAATAAACCTATATTATTAAAAATTTACAGTTTTTTCAAATATTTTAATAACAATTACAGACCAATTTATCATATTGAATCATTATTCTTTTTTATTATTAAACATATTCATCATTTTTAAAACATAATCCTGTTGACTTGAATTAACATGACCATTTAAAGAAATATTAACACTATTATTTAAAATGAATACGACTTTAAATAATACGATAAATATTACATCACAATTATTAAATACTACTTTGGATGAATCTTCAAATAATGATAATCCATCTATTGTTTTAATAATTGTTGTATTTATTATATTAATGCGTATGGCAAAATATACAGACTCTTTAACCGGTGATAAATTCATTGTGTATGACGAAAAAACAAAAAAAATGGACCCAACTGCTTTAAATAAGGTGATAGGATTAGAATCTGTAAAAAAAGAAATAAAATATTACATGGATTTTATTAATCATAAAGAAAAGTATACAAGGTGGAATGTAAAACTACCCAAAGGGATTTTGTTAGCGGGTCCTCCTGGAACTGGTAAAACATTATTAGTGAAAACCATATCAAAGCAATTGCAAATTCCGTTAATTATTTGTAGTGGTTCCCAATTTATAGAAAAATATGTTGGCGTTGGTGCTCAAAGGGTGAGGGCGTTATTTGCTAAGGCAAAAACATATGAAAAGTGTATTATTTTTATTGATGAAATAGATGCTGTTGGAAGAAAAAGGGGGTTTGATAATAATTCTGAAAGGGATACTACTGTGAATCAGTTGCTTGTAGAAATGGATGGGTTTGATGAAACAACCAATCTTATAGTATTTGCTGCAACAAATCTAGTAAAAACGCTAGACTCTGCCTTAACACGTTCTGGAAGATTTGACAAAAAAATATACTTTGATTTGCCAAACGTTGAAGAAAGAACACTTATGCATAAACTTTACTTTAAAAATATGAATCTACCAGATAAATTGTGTTTTAAAAACCTAGCTGAAAGAACTGCCGGTTTATCTGGTGCCGATATTGCAAATATTGCGAATCAAGCAAAAATAAATGCCATTCAAAACAATAATATTATAAATAATATATCTGAAAAAGATATACAAACTGCTATTGATGAAGTAATGATTGGTAGAGAAAAACGCGAACGTATTTTAAGTTTAAAAGAACGAGAACGTGTTTCTCACCATGAAGCTGGTCATTGTATTATGGGATATATATTAAAACATGTTTCACATCCAGTAAAGGTTAGTATAATTCCTAGAGGTGAAGCTGCATTAGGATTTAGTCAACAAAAACCAAATAACAAATTATTAATGACAAAGCAAGAGGTATTGTGTAAAATTTCTGTATTGTTAGGTGGACGCTGTGCAGAAAAAATTATTTACGATAACGTTTCTACCGGAGCTAGTGATGATATAGAAAAAATATCTACTTTAATTCATCATTATACTATGCGTTGGGGGATGAATGATTCTATTGGACCTTTAAATCCAAATGTTATGGGTGCTTTGGTTGATACATTAGACAATAAAACAATGGAACAGTGTAAACAAATTGTAAATCATATTGAATCACAAACTATGAAATATTTGACAAAATATAAATTATACATAAAAGAGATTGCTACTTCTTTGTTAAAAAATGAAACAATTCTTTATAGTCAAATAAAAGAAATACTTCCCGAATCATTAGAAGATTCAACCGAAATCCTTTGTTTATAAATTATTATTTAAAGTTAAATACAAATAATAAGTTATGAATCGTAAATTAGCTTTGGAAACATTACAAATAAAAGACCCTGTAACTAAAAAACAAATAAAGAAGGCATATTATACACTTGCTATAAAATATCACCCAGATAAATCTACTTCTAATTCGGAAAAATTTCTTTCTATAAAAGAAGCATACGATTTTTTAAATACTTATAATTCTGTTTCTTCTGATGAATATAATGAAGAAGATGATGCCAATGATTATATATCTTTATTGCAAAAATGTATTAAATTAGTTTCCCCAAATACAAACTGGTCAAACTTATTTATGGATACAACTTTCAAAAATATTATTAGTGATTGTGAAAATATTTCATTAAAGATTTTTAAAGACTTAAGTAAAGAAAAATCTATAGAAATTTTCTCATTCCTGTCAACATATAAGGATGTATTTCATATTAGTGATACTACCTTAAAAAGTATGGCAACTATATTAGAAACCAAAAGACGTAACGATAATTTAATATTACTAACACCATCACTAAATGATTTATTTGAGGAAAATATATACATCTTAGAATTACATGATAAAAAATTTTACATTCCATTGTGGTGTCATATGTTGAGTTATGATATAGATGGTCATGACCTAGTTGTTAATTGTGAACCTAAACTTCCTAGTCATGTATTTATTGATGAGCAAAACAATATTTTTGTAAATGTTTCGCGTAATGCATCAGAACTAATAAAAAAAGACGTCATCTTTCATTTAGGAAGTAAGGAATTTAAAATAAGTTCTTCAGAACTTCTTATAAAAGAAAAACAAACATATACTTTATATAATAAAGGAATACCGCGTTTTAATCAAGACAACATTTATGAAGTCAAAAAAGGAAATATTTATGTAAATATTAATCTAAATTAAATATAATGGCACGTAAGAAATCGCTTTTTAAAAAAAAGAGAACAAAATCGCTTTTTAAAAAAAAGCGAACAAAAAGAAAAGGAAAAACAAAAAAACGAAAAACAAGAAGGGGGTATGCAGGACCTTCCCCCAAAACATACAAAAAGTGCGCCAGGTTTTTCACTAAAAAACACAAAATAACACAAAAAAAAGCACTAAATATGTGCAAAGTAATGTTTGGATAAACGACTTAATAATATTATTTATATTACACTATAAATAATGCTAAAATCACAGGTGTTAAAAATACCAACAAAATGGAAGGATGTTATTCTTGATTATATGAATAATGATGAAGACTTTTGGAGTGTAGTCGAATCAAAATACGCAGGTGACTTGGAATTATATCAAGGTCATTCAAAAATATTTCCACCATTAGAAAATATATTTAAATGTTTTCATTACTTTGAACCAGAAGATACAAAGGTTGTTATTATAGGTCAGGACCCATATCACAGAGATGGTCAAGCAACTGGGTTATCCTTTGGTGTAAATGTAAACACAAAGAAGCCACCTTCTCTAAAAAATATTGAAAAAGAACTATTAAAAGATTATAATAAAACCATTGATGATGTCAGTTTGGAAAAATGGGCAAAACAAGATATACTTATGCTTAATATTTCCCTTACTGTATTGGAAAGACACCCTGGGAGCTGGTTAAGGTTATGGAGACCATTAACATATCATGTTTTACATTATCTTTCCGAAATACAAAATAAAGTTGTTTTTGTTGCATGGGGTGGTTTTGCTTGGAATGTAATGGCTGATATACAACCGGATAGAGATAATAATCATTTAATCGTAACATCTCATCCATCACCATTAGGATATAGTAAAACAATGCAAGGACATCATAGTTTTAAAAATTCACAAATATTTAAGAAAATAGACAGTTTTTTAGAAAAGAAAATTACTTGGTAATTACTTAAAATTAAATACAATAAATATACTATGGGAAACTGTTGTAAGTCTATAGATAATTTAGTATTTGAATGTTCTAAAGATATTTATGGAAAGGTTAAATGTGGTAAGTGTCATGATAGATTTATACCTACTTATGGTTCTAAATCAGAAAGAACATCATGTAGATTTCATAGATATGTATTGATAGATAATAAAATGTATTGTATTGATTGTAATAGAACAAAAGAACAAATTAGATCAAGAAATTGTTATCATGTATATTAATATAAAATTAAAAGATAAATATAGTTTATATGGGAAATGTTATAAGTCATATTGGATGTTTAGATACAATAAAAAATAGAAAGTATCCAAAATCAAATATTTGTAAAAAATGTAATTTAAAATATTTGAATAATATCAGAACTTGTCCTCATCATAAATTTAGAAAAAATCAAAAAGGGAAATTTAAATGTGTAAATTGCGGATTATGTAAAAGTAAATATGGTAGTTCATTATGTTATCACAATGCAAAAAAATAGTTTTTTTTCTGTGTTGAATTTATAATGTCAAATATAAAAAAAAATTTTTTTAATCCCGGTGGAAATAAAACTGTAGCAAAAGTTGATTCGAATGCAAAACTTCCAGAACAAAAAAAAAATACAACATTTGACCCAAATTATAATGCTCGTTTTATTTCAAGAATGACACACACATTAACAAAAGAATCTAAAATGCCTGCGGATGCTGAAAAATCACTAACTTTAAAAAAAAATGGAAAACCAATTAAACCAAATGTTGGGTCTATGGACCGATTATTAAGATTAAAAGCTTCTGCATTTAGTGCAAAATAATTAACTATTTTTTATAAATTTAAATATTTAATTATATTATAATGTCTTCTCACCGAGTAAGAAAAAGACAAGCTGCTTATAGTAAGATGTCCAAACAACCTGGCCTTGTTAGCACACTAGGAAGGTCTATGTTTATTAGAAAAGTAATTAGAAGAAGAACAAATTGCGGTAAGGGTTGTAATCCTGAGATTTTAGGAATTCTTGTTGCTGTGTTAGTTAATAATTCACCCATTGAAATACCTCTCACATTTACTGAACCCATTACCGTGGATTGGGATGATGAAAATAACCGTGGAAAAGTCACTTACCAACCTGGTGACCGTGTATTTCATAATTACCAAAAACGCGACGCGGGTGGAAATCTTGTTGATGCTGATCCTAGAGAACGCACTATTACTGTTACATATAAAAATAATGTTGAATTCGATTATTCAGAAGACCAAGGTTCTTATTTACAAACACATGCCGCAGAAATTGAGGATGATGCTAAATACACATTTAACCCAAAAGTAGGTGACAATTTAACTGGTAAAGATGGAACACAATATTATATTGCTACTAGACCCACCAACGATGGCGAGTTCAAACTTTCAACATCATCTTTCCCTATTAAGAAAGTTGTTGATGCCGCATTTGAATTTAATGCTGATTCTAACATTAAGCAAGGTAATGGGACAGCTGGTCTTGATACAGGTGATAAAATTTTTGACACCGCAGCAGGAGCCGACGCCATAGATTTTGGCAACGCCAGCGCCCTGGGCGCCGGCGCTAAGAATTTATGGGTTTACACAACTAGAAATAATAAAAAAGATGGTATATTACACGATAAACCAGCTGCCCCCGCCGCCGCAATCAAAGCCGGTCAGAAATTTTTCTTATCTACAACTGACCCCTATGATGTCGGCAATGTTGTCGATATTGCTGATAAACTCAATGGACCCACTGTAAAGATAGATACAGAAGTTGCACCAGGGTCAGGATTCTTTGCCCGCGCCAACGCTAATGCTGGAAATGATTTTACAGTTTACAAGAAAACTCAAATACTCAAGGGTTCCGCAGAAGAAGTCGCGATCGCCGCCACCGTCAACGTTGACGCTGAAGGTAACGTTGCCGGTGGCAACGTCGAGGAGTTTAGACATAAAGCACAGAAAACAGAGGGGCAGACAGTCGGCACCGCGACAGGTGTTAATGATGGGGATGTTGTTGTAGGCGACCTTATAAAAACTGTTAACGGCATCAGATATTTTGCTGCAACTACCGCAGCTCAGGGTGCCAAATTTAAAATTTACACCGACGAAAAAATAGTGCGCGCTGACACGGCTGCTCTTGTTCTTGCTGATAATGGTATAGAAAGAGCCACCGCCGAGACCACGGTGGCCGGGGCGGCCGATCTTAAAACAGCAGAAGACAGAATTAATGAGACGAAATGGGCGAATATCATTGAGGATGTCACAGCCGCAAAAGCTAATCTTACGTTTAATAGAGCTAAGGCAGCAGTAGCATCAGATACAGCAACTGCAGCAGCAGCAGCAGGGAACGCAACTGCAGCAGAAGCGACAGAAGTGGCAGCAGCAGCAACAAGATTTATATTTTTCAGAGATCTTGTCCACCACGAGAAAGTTGTTGGAAATAATGGTCAAGTATATTATGCCCTAAACGCCAATGGATTAAATGGTAATATTCCTGAAGGAACGGACCTTCAGCTTTTGAAAGATGCTAATGATACAACCCCCCTTCAACCACCAGGTGTGAGATTGGACCCAGCAGGGCTCAATGACGCGGGTAAGCCTCCTGTTGCCGTCGTTGCAGGCGACGCCGCCGGTCAACGTAATGATGTCCTTGCATTATTTCAAGAAGGCGCTATTGATAAAACAAACGGCGCCGGCGGCGATGCGAACGGGACCGGCGATCATATCATTTATAAAAGAAGTAAAGTCAATACTATTAGAAAGTCAATTAAAGAAATTAAAAAATTCGGAAAGGAAAAGATGACAAAAATAAGAAGTTTTGAAGGAGCTTCAAACTTAACAATACTTGGAGGCCCAAACCCACCTTCTTTTAATCGTAATTTAAAAGATGCATTTAAGGGTGCTGCAAACTTGGCTACTGTTGATAATATTAAGGATTGGAATACGCGAAATGTCACCAACATGGAGGGTATGTTTAAAGATGCTGCTAATTTTAATTTGGATGTTAAGTTTGATACCAAAAATGTGACAAAAATGAACAATATGTTTAAAGGTGCTAGTGCATTTAATAGAGCTGTTGACTTCAATACAGAAAAAGTAACAAATATGAAAGGTATGTTTGAAGGAGCTGTAGAATTTAATCAACCTATTAACTTTAATACAAAAAACGTGGAAGATGTTGATAATATGTTTAATGGCGCCGCCAAATTCGACCAGGACTTGGATGACCTTGATTTTAGAAATGTTACTACCAAAGCAAATATCGATAAGGACACAAAAGCAACTGGAGTTAAAAAAGGTCCCCCAGCGGTTGGTCAAAGAAAAGCAAGACTTAGTGGTAATGTTGTTGCATTGGAAAAGGGTGACAAATTGTTTGTTGAAATGGTAAAAGGCACATATTCTCTTGGTTATGTTGATAATGCATTTAAAGCTAACTTTAATGATACAAACGACGGTGTATATGCTGGATTTACACCAGGAGATAATCATGTTGCTGTAATAACAGCAGCAGTAGACGCTAATGCTAAAACTCGAGCCACACTTACTGTTGGTGGTATTACTGCTACTATTTTTGGTATTGAAGTAAGACATAGAAGTGCTAATCCAACGGGAAATGCAGTAACACAACCCCTATTAAATCCCCATAATTTATATGTTTATCTTAATAAAAATTTGGGTAATCTAGGAATGACATTAAGAGAGGGGGGAAATGAAGTTGCAATAGCAGCTGCAGCAGCAGTTGCTGCAGCAGCGGCCGGAGCAAAGGGTGCTACTGCTGAACAAATATTAGCTAGAGACGGTTTTGCAATTGCAGGAGGTAAATTTGTAAAACCAGCAGGATTCACAGTTTACAAGTTTGCACGACCAGGAGGAGACAATGAAGCTAAGTTTGACGCCATATTAGGCGGCGCTGGTGGCAACAAAGGAGAAAGAACAATAGTATTCAACTAATTATGTTAATCTATATATATGAATATAATACCAAAAGATGTAGGGAATATCATAATAAATTATTTATGTTTTTCATCTACAATACATAAGTTATTTTTTATTAATAAATGGTGGAATAAATTAATAAAAAATTCAAAATTTTTAAACAACTACAAAATGGTGCAAAATAATTTTAGAATGTATTTAGAAGATTCTAGAACAGAAGAAAATGAGAAACTATTACATTTATGGACAAAATACAATGATTGGAAATGGAAAAAAGGAATAATTCATACATTTAAAAAGGGAGTCTATGTTGATGTATTAGACAAAGTAAATACTTGGGGTCATGGAATAATTAAAAAAAGTTGTATTCAAATCATGAATAATGTATATGAAAAAAAATTTGAAATAGAATTTTTAGGCTGGAGTAATAATTATAATGAACGAGTATGTATTACAAAGATTGAACCTTTTGGAACAATGTGTCCATGTCCAATAAATTTGTATGAAAGTTTAAAAACACAAAAAGAAAATACATGGTTACTTCATCGAAAAATAAATACGTGGAAACCATCAAAAGTAAAAACGATGGAAGTAAATATAGATAATATTATTGTAAAAATAGATGGTTCTTTATTAAAGGTAAAAAAAGAAGATGTGAATAATATATTAAAAATATGCACAAATGCAACATCTATATTAGCGTATAAAAAAAGTGATTTATTATTTCGAAAATTTAAATATTGATCAATAATTAAAAGTAATATGCATATTGTGTATATTTCTTACCCACTTTGTCACCGGTCCAATGAGTTGAACATCATCCCATAGTGGCTTACTATCATAACTACTTGTTATACTTGTTACAATGACCTCCTTTCCATTTGGTTGCAAATATACGTGAGCACAATATCTTTGCTTATTATCATTATATGAGTTCTTTTGACACTCCCAAACAGCATTTCTTTGCTTCTCACTATACCATCCAATCTTCTGAGTAGGTGCGGTAGACATTGGTGATGTGTTATTACTTGGCATTTAAAAGTATAATTAGTATAAACTATATTAATTATATCAATTTTTAGATATACATACCAAAAGGAGGTTTATTACTACCCACCTTTTTAATAAGTTTCTTGACAATATCTACATCCACCGTAAATGGAAATTCCACCTTTAATGCCTTTTCCTTTTCAAACAACTCTGAGTCTGGTTTCATAAGGCGATACAAATTCAACTTGGTATATATGATTTCCAAACAACGCTTTAGATTTCTAACTCCCTTTTCTCCATCGGTCAAATTATCAACAATATGACCAATCGTTTCTTCTGGTATTACAATATCTTCTTTATTAAATTTTACGTTTTTCAATATTGTTGGAATCAAATAATCCATTGCAATCTTTGTCTTTTGTTTTTTGTCATATCCCTCTGTTGTAATTCTATACATCCTATCCTTCAAAATAGGATTAACTTTTGATTCATCATTGTAACTAAATATAAACAAACACTTACTCAAATCAAAATCAATACTCGAAAAATATTTATCATGGAATTTATCATTTTGTGATGTATCTGTTAAATGCGTCAATATACCCGTAATTTCCTCACCCTTTGGTGTTGAACTAATCTTATCCAACTCATCGAAATATATCACCGGATTCATACACTTACTATGAATCAAAATATCAACAATCTTACCCCAATTACTACCTTCATATGTGTATGAATGACCTTCCAAAAATGAACTGTCTGTTGCACCACCTAGTGCTAAAAACGCAAATGGACGTTGTAGAATTTTACTAATGCCTTGTTTAACCAATGTTGTCTTACCCGTTCCTGGTGGTCCCTTAATTGCTATTGCAGAACCAACACTATTAGGATTGGCAATCCATTGACCAATCATTTGCATAATTTGCATTTTTGCATCATCCAATCCATATACAGCTTCATCTAACGTCTTCTTGGCATCTTCCATAAACGCATTACACTTTTCTACACCATCCTCCAATGTAAGAGATAAGTTATTATATTTATTAAAAGGAATATTCATAAATGTATCTACCCATTGTTTGATTTTATAATATTCACCGCTGGATGGGTCCATGTAATTAAGTATGTTAATCTTTTTTAATGCATTTGCTTTAAATTCAACAGGTATTTCAGATTCAATTAATTGTAACCTGTAAGGTTTTTCAACCTTTGTAAACTTTTGAATTTGTTCCAATTTAGTCAAAATATTTTTTTGATTATCTAAATCTAGTTTCTTAAAATGTGTAAAATCATTTGTAACACTTTTTTCTTTCAAAAGTTTTCTAAATTCGATAACATTTTTACCCTTTTGTTTTTCTGTTTCCTTTTTTTCTTTTTCTTTCATTTTTTTGTCATATTGTTCACTCATTTTCTCAAATTTTTTCATCATAGCTTTCTTACCTTTTCCTTTCTTTGTATTAATAAGTTCTTTTAAATCATCCAATGTATTTTTTAACTCTTCATCTTCATTAAATAATATAATATACTCGTATTTTACCTTTTTCCACTTACGTTTATCTAAATCTTTATCATCTAATAATACATCAAACACATCACTTTTTTTGTATACACGTGTAATTTTACCAATATGTTCATTCTTCCATTTCTCCATTTTAACTTTTACTTTATCTCCTTTTTTTAGTTTCTTCTTCAACTTTTTATTTTTTTCTAAGTGTTGTTGTCTTTTATCTTCTTTCCGCAATGCTTTTTCAAATTCTCTATCCCACTCTTCATCTTCATCGATTTCTTCTTCATCATCATACATATCATACATGTTTTTATCAGCTATTTTAAAAACAATATTAAATTTCATATTTTGTGAGTCTACATCATCCCCCATCATATACTTCATAAGTTCTTCATCCTGTTCATCATCAATAATATCTTCATCTTCTTCTTCATCATCTTCCTCTTGTTCGTCATCTTCTTCTTCAACCTTTGGTTTACTTTTTTTCTTTTTCTTTTTCACATTCATCTTTTTATTCTTTTTCTGTTCTTTAGAAGATTCTTCTTCTTCTTCTTCTTCTTCTTCTTCTTCTTCTTCATATAACATCTTTTTAATATTTGCTAATTGTTTCACTTTTTCAGATTGATTTTTACTAGGAAACAACTTTTGTAAAAATTTCTGAAAATCCAAGGCTCTTTCTATTTCGTCTTCCTCGTCACAAATCATATCTTCGGGATTCCAGTCGCTATCATCGGATTCATCTGAACTTTCACTTATTTTGTAGTTCTTTTTACCTCTTCTTTTGCGCAAATTATGTTTCTTGGGTGTAGTATCCTTATCCTTTTTACCCATTATGATTTATATTACTATATTTTTTTTAATATATTATAATTATTTTATTTCAATTTTGTCTAAATAGATTTCATTCATTTCTGTAATAATAATAAATTGAAAACAATCTAAATATTATATTATAATTATAAAGAACTATGGCATGTTGTGGAAAAAAATCATTAAACGCATCAAAAATCATTGGCATACAATTTAGCATATTATCACCAGATGAAATTAGAAACACATCAGTCGCCGAAATCACTACTAGAGATACATATATAAATAATAAGCCTGTTTTAGGAGGTTTGTTTGACCCAAGAATGGGAGTATTAGAACCGGGACTTTTGTGTCCTACAGATGGTTTGAATTATATTGACACACCCGGTTACTTTGGCCATATTGAACTAGCAAGACCTGTATATTATATACAATTTTTGAACACTATCATGAAAATTTTGAGATGCACCTGTATTAAGTGTAGTAAGCTTCTTATCAACAAAGAAAAACATAAAAACCTGTTAAAAAATATGGATAATAAGCACAGATGGGATAAAGTATTTAGTCTAGCAAGTAAGATTAAGCGATGTGGAGAGGAAACAGTTTGTGGTTGTGGAACAAAGCAGCCTCGTAAAATTTACAAGGATGGTCTTGCAACTATTTTAGCAGAATGGTTAAATACAGAGGGTGTTCAGGATGAAAATGGTGAAGTAAAAGATAAAATAACTATGAAATTTACTGTGGAAATGGTGTTAAAAATTTTAAGTAGAATGTCAAATGAAGACATATCATATATGGGATTTAGTCCTATTTGGTCCAGACCTGAATGGTTGATTTGTCAAGTATTGGCAGTTCCACCTCCAGCTGTGAGACCTTCTGTAAAAATGGATTCACACCAACGTAGTGAGGATGATATTTCACACATTATTGTTAGTATTATTAAGGCAAATACTACATTGCAAAATAAGATTCAAACAAATGCTAAATCAAGTGTAATTAATGATTGGACTATGGTTTTGCAATATTATATTGCGACAATGATTGATAATAAGATTCCGGGGTGTGCACCAGTATCACAAAGGTCTGGACGTGCTCTTAAGTCAATTAAGGAGCGTTTGGTGGGAAAGCAAGGTCGTGTTAGAGGAAATTTGATGGGTAAGCGTGTAGACTATAGTGCTCGTAGTGTTATTACTCCTGATGCCCGCTTATCTATTCGGGAATTAGGTGTTCCTATTAAGATTGCTATGAATATTACATTTCCAGCTACTGTAAATTCAAGAAATAAGAAATTTCTAACAAAACTCATGATGAATGGACCAGACAATTATCCTGGTGCAAATATTTTACAAAAAAAGGAAGGTGAATCTATTTCACTTAAGTATGTAGACCGTAATTCTATTCGACTAAATGAAGGAGACATTTTGCATCGTCATATGATGGACGGTGACCCTGTATTGTTTAATAGGCAGCCAACTCTTCACAGAATGAGTATGATGTGTCATAGAGCTAAAATTATGCGAGTAGGTAAGACATTTCGCATGAATGTCGCTGATACAAAGCCATACAATGCTGATTTTGATGGTGATGAAATGAATCTTCATGGTCCTCAAGATGAGGAAAGTCAGAGTGAGTTACTCAATTTGGCGGCTGTTTCTCATCAAATTATTTCTCCAGCAAACAATTCGTCTATTGTTGGTATTTTTCAGGATTCAATGTTGGGTTGCTATAGATTTACCCGAAACAATATTAATTTTGATAGCAGAACAGCAATGAATTTACTTATGTTGTTTGATAAAGTGGATACAAAATTGTTTGATGATAAAAGTAAAGTAATTTCAAATTTCGAACTAATGTCACAAATTTTACCAGCAATGAGTTGTAAGTTTAGAAACAAAGCTTATGACCATGATAATGAGGATGGTAGAACATCTAATAATATTATTGAAGTTGTAAATGGCGAATATAAGCGTGGACAATTAGATAAAAGTGCAATGAGTTCAACATCCAAAGGATTCATTCAAAGTATATTTAATGATTTCAGTTATCGTGCTTCTGCCGATTTCATTGATAATATTCAAAATCTTGTTACTGAATACATGAAACTTAGTGCATATAGTGTAGGTATTAGTGATTTGATTGGCGATGATAATACAAATGCTAAGATTGCAGAAGTTGTTACTAAAAAGAAAAAGGAAGTGCAAAAGTTGATTCACAAGGTTCATTTGGGATTGTTTAAAAATAATACAGGTAAAACCAATAGTGTTGAATTTGAAACACAAATTAATTCCCTTTTGAACGATGCACAAACTGCTGCTGGTAAAATTGGAAAAAATAGTTTATCACCCGACAATCGTTTTGTGATTATGGTAAATGCAGGCAGTAAGGGTAGTAATATTAATATTTCACAAATGATTTCTTGTTTGGCTCAGCAAAATGTGGATGGTAAACGTATTCCATATGGTTTTGATGACAGAACACTACCACATTATTCAAAGTATGACGATAGCCCAGAAGCTCGCGGATTTGTAGAAAGTTCATTTATTCAAGGATTGACTCCTGAAGAACTTTATTTCCATGCAATGGGTGGTAGAACAGGTCTTATTGATACTGCAGTAAAGACTAGTCAAACAGGTTATGTTCAAAGAAGGCTCATTAAGGGTATGGAAGATTTGAAGGTATTTTATGATATGACTGTAAGAAACAATAAAGGAAAGGTTATTCAGTTTAGTTATGGTGAGGATAATATTAATCCAACTAGGTCTGAAGACCAACAATTACCATTGGTTAAGTTCTCTATTGATGATATATATGCTCATTTTCAGATTCCTATTGATGTTAAGAAAAAGGGTAAAACCAATTTCACTAAGAGGGCAATAACCAGAATGAATAAGCAGAAAAATGATTTGGTAGCTTACACTAAAAGTATTATTAATGATTTTATTGATTGGAGAAAAAATGTATTGGAAAATGTGTTTAGAAATCAAAATGAGACAAAAGTTCACATTCCTGTTCATTTTAATCGTGTATTAAACAATATTGAACGTTCACTTAATATTACTAAAAAATCACTTGTTGATATTACACCACTAGAAACATATAAGCTTGTTGATAGCTATTGGGAACAACTGGAAAAGAATGAACTATACAAACCTAATGAACTATTTAAAATTTGTTACTACTTTTACTTAACACCTAAAGATTTACTTACTGTCAGACATTTTAATAAAAAGGGTATTATTCTCCTATTAGAAAAAATTAAGTTGCAATATATGAAATCTATTATTCATCCTGGAGATATGGTTGGTATGGTCGCTGCACAGAGTATTGGTGAACCTACAACACAAATGACACTAAACACTTTCCATTTTGCTGGTGTAGCAAGTAAGAGTAATGTAACTCGTGGTTTGCCCCGTGTAGAAGAAATATTGTCATTGTCTCAAAATACAAAGAAGCCATCTACAACCATTTATTTGAATAGTCATGAAGAAGCAGATGTAGAAAAAGCTCAAGAACTTAAATATTCATTAGAATACACATCATTAAGAGATTTGACACAATCTGTATCCATATGTTATGACCCAGATAATTTGAATACACTTATTGATGAAGATGATGATTTAGTAAAACAATATAATGAATTTCAAAAAATGGTTTCTGACTGCAATGAGAATGAATTTGAAGAAGATTTTGAACCTTTTTCAAAATGGATTATTCGTTTTAAATTTAGTAGAGAACAAATGTTAGAGAAAAATATTAGTATGGATGATGTTCATTTTGCAATCAAAAATAGTTATAAGGTTGATACACAATGTTTGTATTCTGATATGAACAGTAAACAACTTATTTTTAGAGTTAGAATTTCAAATAATAAACTTTTGACAGGTAGTAAGAAGCAAAGTTTAGACCAATCAGACCAAATTTATATGTTGAAAAATATACAGGAAAATATGTTAGACAATATTATTATCCGAGGTGTAAAAAATATTCCAAAAATTATTATTAGAAAGGTAAGTAATTACTTAAAACTTAAAGATACTACATATGTTCCAGAAGATATTTGGGTATTAGATACAGTTGGTTCTAATTTGATGGATATACTGGCACTAGACAATATTGATGTGAATAGGACACTATCAAATGATATTCAAGAAACATATAAGGTTTTAGGAATTGAGGCAGCAAGACAGAGTATTTATAATGAATTGGATGAAAGTTTTGAAAGTTATATTAACTTCCATCATATGTCAGTATTATGCGATAGAATGTGTGCAACTAAGAAAATGGTTTCTATATTTAGACATGGTATTAATAATGATGATATTGGTCCTATTGCAAAAGCTAGTTTTGAAGAAACACCAGAAATGTTTTTACGAGCTGCAAAACATGCAGAACTAGATATTATGACAGGTATTTCTGCAAATATTATGTGTGGTCAACAAGGTTATTATGGAACATCATCATTTGATATTATGTTGGATATTAATGAAATTAGTAAACTGAAGTCTAAAAATATGGAGAAAAAATATGATATTGAAAATCTTATGGATGAAATAGATAATAGCGAAGACTTCTGTTCTGTGAATAATATTAAAACAGATGACGGATCTTCTCAAATTAAATCAAAAAATACTGGTAATATTGATGATGATTATGATATGGGTTTTTAATTACATTAATGTAAATATAATAATATTTATTTATATTATATGCTTCCTGAAGGTAATAAATTTTTTTATAATATTATTAAAAAAATAGTTCCTGAAAATCAAATAAGTAAGTTTTCTCTATTTAAAAATCCAGTGTTTTCTACACAAAAATTATTTAAACGGGAAATTTTATGCAATATTTTTTTAGATGATACTCAAAAAAAGGAAATAATTGATTATTATGTAAAAGCAAAAAAAACATATAATATACTTAACAGATTTATGTTTCGCTATAAATTAAAAAAAGCTATTATATACGATTATCAATGTGATTTATTTGGAACACCTTTGAAACAATATAATGAATCTCAAATAATTAATATTTATCAAAATAATACTATATATAAATTTCGCATTACTGACCTACTTAACATTATTCATGAATCTTTAATTCACTGTGATGGATTATTTCCAGACCCAAAAATGCCAAAAAATCCATATACAAATATTGGGTTTCAAAAACATAATTTATATAATTTATTTTATAAAGTAAATAATAGTAATATAATTATACCAACAATATTTTTACTATTTTTTCAATCAAATTTTTCTGTAAAAAAATTTGTATACAATAACTATCCATTTTTAAAAGAAATAGTCATTGAAGAATATCCAAAAAATAATAGCATGAGAAAATTATTCTATGAAATAGAATCTATGTGTTCAGAATTAAAAATGAAAACTGGTTACAACTATATTAATACACCAATAAGTCCTAGGCAAAAAAAAGAATTTATAAATGCTTTCTCCCCCGTTTTAGTTACTTGGTTCAAATCATTATATTCCGCGAATCCTAATATAAAAGAAAAGTGTAGAAAAAAAATTATTAAAGATATTATTAAAACTATCGAAAATAATGATTTTCCTTGTTTAAAAAAACGCGTATTCCGCCCCCATCGAGATTTATCAAACAATATTATTTTACGAACACCAACACATCCTCCTCCTCCTCCTCCACCACCGCTAACTGTAGATTTGCAAAATAGTAGACCAAATCTTATTAATGAAGTCGATAATAATGTTGAAAATATAAGTATTGATATACGTCCATTATTATCTAATAGAAATATTATACCACCACCTTTACCACAATTACCTAACCGAAATAATGTAGTTAGATTATACAACTCAACTGTAACTTCATTACCTCCATTGTTACGTCCACTAATAACAGAAAGTGACCAATCTATGCTTATAGATATTTTAAATGCTGGATTATCTGAAGAACACGCATTTTCCACACAAGACAGAATACCTCGTTCCCCAATTACAAATCAAAACAGAATCATTGCCCCTTCTGTAAACCAAAATAATACAAATAATACAACAAATAATACAACAAATAATACAACAAATAATACAACAAATAATAGAACAAATAATACAACAAATAATAGAAGTAATTATATAAATACTAATATTAATCAAATGTCAAGACTTTTTACAAGTAGAAGAAATTCTAGGGCTTAATTTTTCCCCTCTGTTTTTTTGGGTTTTCTTTTTTTTAATATAATTTTCCTTTTTTTTACTTTTTTATTTGCTTTTTTACTTTGAATTTGATATCTTTCAAAGTATGAATCTATATTTTCTATATTTCCATTTTCAAATAATGTTTCTCTAGCTGTTTTTAATTTTGATATTGGAATTTTCACATTGTTTTTATATTTTAATATTCCATATTCGGGTTTTGCATTCGTTTTTACAAAATTTGAAATCTTAAATATATAATATTCCACACTGTCTACTGGACCAAAAATCATTGATTTGCATCCAAATGTTTTTGTTGCTCTAGATGATATTACTATTAATGGTAATTCATATATATTTGCTACAATAAACAAATCTATTAATGAAAATATATAGTTATCAAATGTAAATAATGTTTCTAAACTAGTGCTTTTATTTAATTCTCTTACAATATTTTCTTTTCTTTCTGTTTTAAACACCTTTTTTATTTGTTCCATATATCCAGTTTCATCTAATTGTTCATACTTTGTTAATAACACATTCTTTAACTCTTGCTTTGTTATTTCAGTTCCACTATGCTCTTCAATAAGAATAGTTAAATATTTCCATATACAATCATTTGTTCTTCTAATTCTAGAAAATGACATATGTTCACCTTCTCCTTTATTCCACGACCCTAATTGTAATTCTCTCCATTGCTGACCAACGCGAAGATTAAAAGATGGGTCTTCTTTACTACCCAACAAACAATTCGTTATTGTAGATAATTTTTCATTTTTTCTTAAACTATATTTGTTTGAAAAATCTATTTTTTTATCAGGTTGTGATAATTCATATGTTCTTGATGACTTAATATATTCTGATTTTATAATTGGCTTAATGTCCTGAAAATATTTATTAATTAATAAATCTTCTAATAATATTATTTCATTGTCATTTAAATTATATCTTACCTTATCAAATTGTAAAAAAGCTTCTTTCTCAAAAAAGAAACTTCTAATTTTACTGTATCTTAACATTTCATCTGCTACTCTTACATAATAATACTCAGAATTATCATTGTCATTTATCATATTATATTTTGGTAACAATAATTCACAATTTCCTGTTACATTTGAAAAACTACAACAACTTTTTTCTTTACAAGATTTCTTACTTAATCCAAAACACTTTGCTATTTCATCAATAGAATCTATATCAAACTCTGAAAAATCTACATAATCTTCCATTATATCTTTTAATTTTTGTGTTATTTCTTCTAATCTTCTTGTATAATTTAATGTTCTATTTTTTACCATATTTAATAAATCGACCCTTCTGTCTTTTTCTACAGAAGAATTTAAAACAATGCGTAATGTATTTCTAAAAATATTATAGAAATTACTTTCCATTTTAATTTGCTTTACTAATTTATTTCTTTTATTGTCTGAAATTTTTGTTTCACCACTCTCATTTGTATTAAAGTTTTCATAATATTTTGTGTTTCCATTAAATACTAATAAACCATCTGATTCTTCATTTACACCCAATGGTGGGGCTGTATAGCTCTCTGGTATTGTAGGAATGAACTGATTCGTTATTGTAAGTATTCCAACAATTACATTATCATTTACGACTTTATATTTTGGCCTGCAAGGTATTCCTTTTTTACTTTTTGTATATATATTTTTTAATCCTTCTACTGTATCATCATATGGTATCATTAAATTTGTTGTGTGCATAGATATTGTTGGTTTCAATATATTTATACTTGATGGATAACAAGGCACATAATAATCTATATTTTTATCACTGTCTTTTATTAATAATCCTATAACTTTCATTTTATTATTTACAATTTGATTCACTATTTCTAGATTGGATATTTCTTTTATTTTTTTACTTATTTCATAAGATAATATATTATTTACAAAATCATGTTTTTGATTATATTCTACAGGTAAACTATTTAATCTTGCACAGTTTATCATCATATTTTCTTTAATAATTCTCATTATACGAACAATTTCAGGTGCATCTGTTGTCAAATTTCTTATATCAAATAAAAAGTTTACAAGATGTCTTTCTTTTTTATATCTTATTACTGGTTCATAATAATCATTGTTAGAATATATTAATATTGTTGGTTTTTCTATGGAAAAAAATTCATTTGAATATACATGTGTAGGACAAACCAATTGTATTTTATTTGTAATATCATCATCTGGTGCATTTAATAATACCAAGTTAAGTCCTGTGTCTAAAAATAATCCTGGTCTAGTAAAATAATCCCATAAATAAGTATGGTCTATAAATTCGCTAGTTGATGCAATATAATTCAAAAAATTCAAATATGCACCTACTATTTTTTTTGCATTTAATTCACTTGTTAATAAATGTTGTATTGAATCTATATTTACACCTTCCATATTTACATCATCTATATTGGATGGTTCAAATACACTAACTAAGTTACCATTTTGCAATGTAATAAATATATCCAAAGATATACTTTTAATAATTATTTGTTTCATTTTTTTAATATTTATATTTTTTGAATGTATTTGATTATATGTAAATGCCATTAATCCAATAAATGATTGAAACTTACTTTTTTCTATTCCAATTCTCATTAAACACCATACATCTTCTTTTAAACGAGTATCACTAATTGTTTTTTGACATATTGACCTACAATTAAATCCCAAAAATTTTTGTAATCCAATTGTCAAATATCCTAATTTATTCTTGGGTAATGGAAATGTTTCTAATAATGGAGTATCATTGCTAATTTCAAAAGAAGAATCTACTTCTTCCTCATCTACTTCTTCCTCCTCATTTTTTGTTTCTATACTTGATTTTTGATTACAATCATTATATGTAATTGCTTGCTTTCTTTTTGATAAAGGTCTAATTAGATTTCCATCTCCTTTAATTGTATCTATAAGAACATTACCATCTTTTTCTTCATATGTTGGTAATTCTTCCTTAGGGTCAAACATAAATTTATATTTTTTACTTACAGGTGCTTTTGTTTCAACTTCACCTGTCTCGCGACTTTTATATGCCCATTTATTTTTACCATGTTTCACATAATCCCAAATGACTCCATTATCATCAATTGTTGTAGTTGGTGTTTTAAAACAACATGGCACACATAATCCTTGATGATGTTTATTTCTTGCTTGAAATCCTGGATACATAGGTCTGTATACTAATTTATTATCTGTATCAAGACCATCCATGTGCATTCTTTTATCTGTAAATTCATAGATACGCTTTCCTCTCGTTATTTTTTTAGCATTTTCAGGTATTAATGCATTCCAACCTCCACACTCACCTTTATTTACTTGCTCAAATGATAAACTTCTTTGTTTTCCATTTTCATCTCTAAAACACCAAAAGCGAGGACATATATAATGTAACTTTTTATCAGGTTTAGAACCATATGTAATATGCTCATCATATGATTTTACATTTAATTTATTGTCCATGGAATCAATATACTTTTTATCTTTTTCGGTTAATACTACTGGATATTTTCTGTATTGCCACGGACAAGCTTTTGAATATGATTTAAATCCTTTCTTCTTTTCAATCAAAAATAAATCTTTATCATTTTCTCTTAGTCTTTTCAAAAATATATTGTTATTTCCACTTATAGAATATTTTGACAAATCTTCCTCCATTACTTGTTCATCATCATCATCATCAAATTGTTCTACTTTTTTTTCTTCTTTTTGTTCTGTAAAAGCTCCTGGAGTTGTAGACTTTTGTGATACAATAGATGGTCTTGATTTTTCTTCATCGTCTTCTTCCATTGATAATGAAAGCATGTCTTCATCCTCAGAATCTGACCAATCTTCTTCTTCTTCTGCACCAATAATTTCATCTAATTTATTATTTACAATTGCTATTGGGTCTCCATCACTAATACTATTAAATACAGTTTTTTCATGTATTGCTACAACTTCTACATCTTCTACTATTTCCTTTAATTGACCAACCTTACAAAATCTATTTATTTCTTTTACTGGTATATTTGTAGATTTTTTATCAATAACAAGTCTTAATAATGAATCAATAAAAATATGAAGGTAACGTAAATATGAAACATTTGTAACATTTGTGATTTCTACAGAAGTTATTGGTATAAATACACCTTCTTGTAATTTTTTCTGATTTCGCATAATAATGTTGATTCCTGGATTAGTCAATACTTTTACTCTTTTGTTTTCAAATTGAGAAATTTCGTGTTGAATATTTTCACTCCATGTTGCTATTTTTTCTTCTGCACTATTTTTAGATAACTTAAAATTTACCATTAACCCTTCTATAATACTTTCTAATCTCATATTATATTTTTGTCTTTGTGTTGTAATATATCGTTCAATACTATCCATTTCACTATAATTTGATACGCGTTTGTAATCTAAAACCAATAAATCACTTGATTTTTTAATTTTGGAAGTATCCATTTTAAATACAGAACTGATACATTTCGATATTCTTGTCAGATTTATTTTTTTATTATTTTTTATATTGATAATATAATCTATATTGTTAATTTCAACATTTTCATCATCCAATCTATTAAATGTAACATATTTATATCCACTTTGTTCTAAAAAATTATTTATTTTTTCCAATATATCTATATTTAATGTATCTCTTACAATACCTTCAACTGTTTCTAATGTTTGATACTTACTACCAAAATCAATATTTACTTCAACATTACCATTTTCTAAAAAATTACTATAAATATTTATTTCGCGATTATCTAATGTTTTTGTTGTAATAAATGTAACTCTTTTCTTTTTTTCTATATTAGACATAAGTTTTATTATTTTTCCTTTTTTGTAATTATTTTCAGCATATAATTGTGGTATTTTTTTACCATTACTAGCAATATTTTTACCAGTAAATAATCTATATATATTTTCTTGTCTTGTTCCAGGATTATATTTCACCATTTTAATACTTTCAGAAGAATGAATCAACTTAAATAAAATTTCTAATGGTAAATTTATTTTTGATGTTGGATGTATAGTAAATGAAATATTAGAAATTCCACTTATCACATAATTTAATTCTGCTTTTTTCATGTAAAATATTTTGTATAGTAAATCAATACTTTCATTATGTTCGCTTATTTTATTTTTTATAATAAATTGTCTGTTTTTTTCTATTAATGAATCTCTTTTTTGTTCTAATAATTCAGAACTATTAATTTTATGTGTAATGTATAATTCAGGATAATACATTTTTAAAATATAAATGTCATCTACAGAATTTTCATGTCTCAATACATCACTTGCTGTGCATAAATATAATGTATTATTTTCAATATTTCCACTTTCAAATAATAGTTTTTTATTTTGTAATGATGTAAAATTAGCTATTTCTCGCATTAAAAATGTATCTTCTTCTGCAAAAAAAGGATTTACAATAAAGTTATAAGATTTGTTGATTACAATTTTTTGACCAATTGGAACTATATGTTTTATTAATTGATTCCAATCAATATATTTCATATTAATAAATTCTTCATAAGTATAGGATGGTTTCTCTCGCTTTATAAATACTGAATCTTCAATTGGTGTCAAAAAATCTTGTTGTTCTTTTACAATATTTCTTAAAAATGTTTTTAATCTATAATATGTTAAATCATATTTATCATCTTGTGTTAATCTATTATAAATAATTTCGGGTGTTAATACCTTTTCAATTAATCCAAACAAATACATTTCAGATATACTAATATCCAAGTCACAATGCATAAATATTTTCTCCTTCACTCGTCTAATAGAATCATCTCTATGTATAAAACTATTTACATATACTATTTCTGTTTCTTGTTTACTAAATGTTTCACTTTCATCTAGCGAACCATTGAATATGAATTCTTTTTTTATTCCACTTGCATTGATATGACATATTTTAAATATTTCTGACATATATATATAAATACAACTTATTTTTATTATAAAATATGAAAATTATTGTTGCAGCATGTAAAAATATGGGCATTGGATTTCAAAATAAACTACCTTGGCATTTAAAAAATGACCTTGTAAAATTTAAAAATTTAACAATTGGAGAGGGTAATAATGCTATTATTATGGGAAAAAATACATGGAAAAGTTTACCAACACAACCTCTTCCTAATAGATTTAATTGTGTTTTATCATCATCACTTAATGTAGACAATAATAACTCAAAAACATTTAATAATATAGATAGTTTATTAGAATTTACAAATTCTAATAATTTTGATGATATTTGGGTAATAGGTGGGGAACAAATTTACAGTTTATTTTTAGAAAAAGACTTGATAAATAGTATATATTTAACTAAAATTCACGAAAATTATATTTGTGATACATATTTTAATTATCCAAATTCGTTTAATGTAATTGAAACATCTCGTATGATGGCTTCAAAAAACATGTTTTATAACTATATTTTGTTAGAAAAAAATCAGAAACATAAATATCATTATTAATGATAATTATAAATCATAATAAGGATTGTCAGTAATTTTCATACCACAATATTGTTTGGGTTTTGCTTTATAATCAACTGGTGTATATTCACCACATTCTTTTGCACATTCTAACATAAATTTAAAATTAGCCCAAAATTCTTCAGTGTGTCCAATTGATTTTGTCATAATATGACTTAGTTCATGTAAAGCAACAAAAGTTAATGTATTTTCATCAATCATAGCACCACCTTCTTTTTTTGTTGTTGTGCAAAATGCTAATTTCTCACCTTTATTTTCTGAATATGCTGTAAATTCACTTGTGGGTAATATTTCTTTTACACTCTTAGGATTAAAATTAGTTACTAATCTATTTACATTTTCACGGTCATTATATTTTTTTTTCATATATTCTACAACTCTTTTACATTTATTTGTAACTTTTGCTAATAAATCTACTGTTTCTTGATGTTTTAAATCTTCTTTAATTCTAACACAATACTTATTACCGTCAATATTAGATACAATACAACTCAAATTATAATAGTCTGAGTCTATAAACATTTTTATACATACGGATATTACAAATCCCATCAATATAAAACCAAAAAATTCTTCTTTCATTATTTATATTAAATAAATAATAAAAATTATACATAAATTTATTTGCAACCGATTTCGAGTGGTCTTCTGTTCATATCAGGACCAATGGTTGTATTGTGCCATGGACCAACATTCAACTGAGGATTGGCTGGTTCAGAACGAATCTGTAAGTTTGCGTTTCTCAAACTCTGTCCAACAGTGTTAATACCAATGTGATGACCAGCTTCCAAAAGTGAAACTCCCATAAGGTCTCCCTCTCCACGTGGATTCATTTGTGCAAATTTGGAATTATTGTCATTTGGCAATAAATCCTTGGGGTCGATGGTTTCCTGACGAGCACATCCAGATGGAGCAGCACCTGCACCACCACTCGTCTGAATACCACTAACACCAGCAGGTCCAGCATTTCCTGATAGGTTGTTGCTTCCTGCTTCATAGTTTGAACCACATGGTCCACTACCTGCTAAACTGATTTCCTTGTTCTTCATACCATCTCTAGAAGAACCAGAATGTTTACCCTCTGAATATTTGTAGTAAGCGTAAAGTAAAACTAATCCTGAAATAGCCAAGACTAAATGATTTGAAGAAATGTTCTTTAACAACTTAAGCATTATATAAATTTAATATATAAAATTTTTTTTAACAATAAGTAATTATTTAATTTTTTTCTAATTCACTCGATGGTGAACTATTTATTATTTTTTCTAAATCATCGTCTAAATATTCTTCCAAATCTAACATATACGTTCTCTTTATTTCTTTTGCCTCTAAATATGCCTCAATAGCTAATCTTTTTGCCAATCTCGCTTTTTTTAATGTTTGTTCATACATATTAATATAAACCTCATTTGGTTTTTTTAATTTTAAACTATTTATTTCTAAATCTTTGGGCAATTCTAAGTTGACCTCCAACATTTCATTACTGTCTTTTTCTAAATTTTCTTCTAAATCTTCTGCACTATCATGTTCCTCTAATTCATCAACTGATTCTAAACTATTTTCTTCCTCTGGCGTGGATTCTTTTTGTGTATCATCTACTTTTTCTTTAATACCTTCTACCATACTCTCTGTTGAAGTTTCCTCTTCATCTCCTCCTTCTTCATCTCCTTCTTCATGACCTTCTTCATCTCCTTCTTTATGACCTTCTTCATCTCCTTCTTTATAACCTTCTTTATGACCTTCTTTTTCTCCATCTTCTTCTTTTATTTCTTGATTTTTTAAATTATTTACATCCTCTGTTAAAGACTGTTTTTTTTCTAAAGTTTTCTTATTCTCTATTTTTATTAAACATTCATTTTCTACTAAACTATCATTAATTAACATTATTTGCATTAACATACATTCTAAATGAAAACTCTGACTAGTAAACTTTAATCCCTTAATTTCCATAATACATATCATATTACTATTATTAGTTATGTCTTCTACATTCAGTCTCTCTTGGTCTTCATTAAATATTTGTATTTTGGGGATATTAGAAGAGACTTTTGATTTTTCAATAAAAGTTCTAAATAAATAATATTTTGATTTGTATGACCTTAAAGAACTATTCCAATTATAGTCAATGTCATCTTTTTCTAAATCATCATGAAACCAATTATCTTTATTATTATAAATGAGTTCCTTAATTCTATCCTCAAACTGTTCTGCCCAAAGTAAAAAGTCGCTATCTTCATTATTAAACATTAAATCGCAATAACTTTTCTTTCCTGTCTTTTTAATACCATTTTTCGTATTACACTTCTGTGTTTGAATAATTAACTTCTCTCCTTTGTATTTCAATCTAGAAAAATAAGCTCCTCCCTGAACACCTGTTGGTGGCATTAATGTTAAATCATCAAAATTAAAATTGTCGTCTATTAATTCAACATTCATTATTGATAAAATATAATAATAACTTTAAACTAGTTTAATAACGAATTTTTATTTTTTTTAATATATTATGGATAATATCAAAACTACAATTATTAATGAATGTTTAAATACGTTAAAACGTGAAGATGTAAAAGACCAAATTAAAGATTTAATGAGACCGTTGGTAGATATGATTATTGCGCAATTATATCCTTATATTTTTTTATCTATTATTTTTGTATCTATTAGTTTTTTACTTATTTTAGGAACCTTTATTTTACTATTGCGTTATAAATATATATTTAACAGGGTGAAAAAATAATTTCTATTCTTAATATATATATGCCCCGTAAATCTAAAACCAATCGTAAAACTCGCCGTCCTCGCCGCCGCCGCCGTCGCCGTAAAGGAGGTTCCCTTTTCAGCACTGGTGCCGCCACCGCCGCACTTTTATTTGCACTTAACAAAACCTGCAAAAAGCGCAAGAGATCTAGAAAGACTCGTCGCAGAAGACGTAAGTAATTTAATTTTGTAAAATATATAAAATTAAATTATTAAAGTATAATATATGGAACTTTCGGAATCTATTCAGCAATGGGTAAATTATGATAATCAATTAAAGTCGTATAGCAATAAAGTAAAAGAACTTCGTGCAAAACGAAATAATCTTACTGAATCTATTTTTGATATTGCTGAACAAAATGATTTACAAAATGCTGTCATTGAAATATCCGATGGTAAATTAAAATTTCAAAACGTAAAACACACATCACCTTTAAATTTTAAGTTTTTGAAACAATGTTTATCCGAATGTATTAATGATGAAGATAGTGTTAAAAGTATTATTGAATATATAAAACAAAAAAGAGAAATCAAATATGTTAACGATATTAAAAGGTCTTATAATTAATAAATATACTTAAAGTGTTATCTACAAAAAATATATTATGGATAACACTTATAAACCTTTATTACCGAATCATAAAATAAAAACATTTCGTGTCAATACCGAAGATAAGTATGGTGAAGGAGAACGTATGTATAAACTATTTAGTGATATAGAAAAGGGTAAATTTCAAATATGGTTAAATTCTCCATTAAAGGAAAAATATATAAATAATAGAGGTAAATGGTCAGGAAAGAACATGTATAATAATAATGATGATGTTATTCCTGTTAAATCATATGTAAATGAATTTATTACACTTTTAACTGGTTTGTTAGAAAAAAACGGTCACACAATAAATAATAACAAACTATTTAGAGACACGGTAGCATCTTACATTTATAAAGTATCTAGTTAATAATAATGAGTGATTACAGTGATAGTGAAAGTGATAATGAAATTACGGTAGAAGATTATTTAAGTCATCCAGAAACAAAATCTATTTTAGAAGACGAACATTTTGAAATGATAAAACGTAAAATGTCTGATAAAATAGAGGAATTTTATAAGGATGAAGTAAATTATACAGAAATACATTTTATGAATATATTTAATAAAGATTATGATAGTAAAATGTCTTATGATTTTTTCCTAACAATATATCCTTTTATTACAAAAAATTATGATATAAGTATATTTGAACAATTTCCATCTTTGGCAAAGTGTTTAATCATTAAAAAGGATGAAGAAAAGGTTGAAAAGAAAAAACCGGTATCTTTTGATTCAAAAACATATGATTGGAATCGAGAACAATTTAAATAAAATTATATATATATAATTAAATGAATAACGAAAATTTAACTATATATAATCAAGATGGCGGATATAAATCATTAGGTTGGAATGTAGATAATAAAATTTTAACTGGTGGTAGCTCAACCAGTTCTTTGGTTGTTCCAGCTGGTTTATTATATATTAATAATAACTTTGATAATAAAATGTTAAAATCTGTAGAAAAGGGTGTTATAAAGACAGATTTATTTGATACATTTTATAGTTTCATAGAGGGAAAGAAACCTACGCGTAATAAAACGAAAAAGATAAAACATGGGAAAAAAAAGAAAAGAAAAAATAAAACACGAAAATACTAATGTATATATGTTTCTAATACATACACTGGTAATATATATACAAATGCATTCCAATTCATTAAGAAAGATAAGCCAAGTGCTATATACAAAGAATAGTAAATGTATGTTTGTGGGATTTTGAAAATGTTTCGAAAAAGCAAAACACCCATTAAAACTAAAATAAAATCTCTACCAAAAGGACAAATTTTTAAACCATAATCACTCGTAATATTGTGATTTAAATACTTATTTGCAAAATATAGTTTGTGTATATCAAAGTTAATGGTTGTTTTGAAATAACGAAACATGTAAAGCAAATAAATACTTTCCAAAATTGAAATATATAAAATAGATTTCATTTACTTTATATATTATGCCCAGATTTCATTGTGAATTTAAAAATTGTAATTGTCTTTGTTATGTTTCAAATAAGGGAAAATGTTTAAGGTGTAATCATGCTAAATTATGGCATTCACGTCGTAATAAAGGTCCTCCTAATGATGGTTATTTACAATTTACGAGTCCAAGAAAAAAAGCACGAAAACCAATATATGTATCCGATATACACTTTGCTGAATTATTTATTCCTACAATTCCAACAGTTCCTCCTCTTCCTGAAAATGATATTGATGTTTCCTCCCTTTATTGCTCTCGTTGGGAGGATTTACCGGCATAATCTTTGCCTTTTGTATACCATGCTCTATAACTCTCACATTTTCCATAATACGCGCATGAATCGGATTGTTAGGATCAAAATTCTTAATTTTTGGATATGGTAATACTTTATTTGACTTATACATCTTTAGTCTTTTATATGCTAATTATTTTAACTCATTTTCTATATTCAATTTTATAAAATTGAACACATTGGTTTAACTTTATAACAAACTAAAAATAGACATGGACCTTTTTAAATATAGAAAGATATACTTGGATGATTTTACTATGCAAAGAGTAAGCACTCCTAAACCAAAGACTCATTATCACTGGACAAAAGATTTCGTTGGAAACATAGTTGCTAGAAGTCCGGGCAATCACCCATGGGTTAACAAAGGTATTGCTTTTTGGACAGGAGGTCAAGAATTGTGTATTGGATGGTTCATGAACAATAATGCAAGTATTTTTAGACCTATATTTTCACACAAACGTAAAGAATTAATAAATAATGTTAATAAAGATATTATTCTTCGGACAAATGTGGATAAAATTTGGAAGAAAGCAAAATCTAGATTTTTCAATCAATTATGTTTAATTAAAAAACTACCAACAGTTATTGTTATGCAAATTGTAGAATTTACGTATTAATTATTTTTATAAAAAGAATAAGTTTAAATATTGTTTTATTACTCTTTAGTTAATAAATAATGGAAGTAAGAAATCCTGACGCACAATTAGCAATAAATATGAGTCGTTTATCAAGAAAAGAATTAAGAGATGTAATGAAACAATGTCAAACAATATTTGAAAATATTAAAAAATCTGATAAAATTAAGAAAAAACAAATAAACGAAAAAAATAGGTCAATATGTGAAATTTTATTTGATTATTAGCACCAACCGGCACCATGGGGTTAGTGAGACTTATCCCCCTATTGAATCTGATAAATCAAAAAGTTCTGATTATGAAAATGTTGAATACCGGCCTTCGCCCTCTCATAAGCGTTGTCCCTATTTTCTGATTCAGCAATTGGAAACTGATAACTATAATCATCGGTTGGTCTTATACACATAAACCAACTGTTCCTATTTACTTGATCCCAATTTATATTTGTCGGAATAATTGGTTGACACTTCTCCTTTACTTTGTCCACCGAAATAAAACTTTTATACTTGGGAACTGGAATCATATCAGCAGTATGCTTCGACAAATTACCAACAATTCCTACTGTAGTAGCCATGCTGATTCTTGATATTATTATATACTATTTTGTATTATATAATAATTTAATTCAATTTTTATATTTGTGTCCAATTATCATAATTGTGGGGTGATAACATTATATCAGGTATGTGCTTCTTATAGAATTCAACCTTTGCATTTAATTCATTATCTTCCTGAGATAAAGGATATGGAGATTCACCTATTTTTGACTGCTCTTCTGGTCTAATTCTTGGCTTTGAACCATAACAATTTACACCAAATCTTACATTAGGATTCTTAATATAACCACCGTTTAATCCTGGTCTCCCACAATCATGTTCGTGACCCTCTATTTTTTGATAATTTTTCCATGTATTCATCTGTGTAGGATATAATGCCATTTGACCATCCGTCCAACCATAACTGCACCACTCTGCGCCCTTATCTTTTGCTTTCTGTATTTCCCCTACGGTTGCCAATCTTGAATCAAATGCCTTACATAATGCCTTTGCATCATCAAATGTATAAATATTTTTGGGAATATGAAATACTTCTTCTTGCTTTTGTATAACAGGCTTTGACTTTATTTCCTCGTCAGATTGAACTGTAATGTCCATTTCAGGCTTTTCTGAAAACAAATTTCTTATTGCAACCTTTGCATCAATAGAAAAAAAGTATTGTAAACCGTTGATTAAAATTAAAAATATAAACATACCCCACATCAATATTTCCAAAAAGGATGACCCTTCATCTGTTGGCATTGGTCTGTCTACAACAGTTCCTTGATTTCCTGATAAAGTCCTAAATAAAAGGTAATATAATAACATCACAATTGTTAAAGTTATTAATACAATAGGATTTCCTTTATGTAATTTGTTATTTATTGGATTAAACATATCTGTTAATCCAGATGTTGCAGATACATTTACTTCACTTGTATTATCTAAATTATTCATTTATATATATAGTTAATTTAGTTTTTTTTTTCTATAGAATAGGCAATATGAATTCTTACTAATTACATTTCCATTAAATTTACTTACACTTCTATCGTTAAAATCATACCAATTTCCATCTTTTACCTTAATATATGCTGTATAATGACCACCCATATGAGTTCCCATATGGTTGCATACACCATACAAATCATATTTTGTGTTTCTGTTCTGATACCCTACAACATATTTGTTTAAATTTAAATTTGCTAAAGGAATGTCTACCATTGTATTCTTTCTACGTGAATTGTTATTAAAACGTTTCAAAATGATTATCAATATTTGCGGCAGGTTGAAAAACATCAACTGTTTTGTGCAATCTTCTTTTTCATTTGTTTTTTCATTTGTTACCTTATTATCCCCATCCATTACTTCTTTTTCTGTATACTTATCAAAACAATCATATAATGTTACATTTTGTTTATCTGGAATCGGTAGGGAAATATTGAAAAATGGTTCTGGACTACTACTCTGATAATCTCCACTTTTAAACTCTAACTTAGACACATGTATTCCATAAAATAAATTCAAAATTTCTGAATACTCTTTACTATACATCCGAATATACATATTATAACAACTTACTGCTAATTTATCTTTCTCTGTTAATGCGTTACCTGTAATATCCATTTCTACTTCCCTCTTTATTGCCTCATGAAAACAATCAATAATAAAATTCAAAAATTCGGTTAAATCATTTTGCGCAAATCCTGTAAACAATACGCGATTTTTTAAATTTGCCACTTTCCTCATTTGAGAGAAAAACCCCCCGGGTGATATTATACAATCCTCGCTCCACATCATCTTTCTCAATTTATCCCATTCATATAATATGACTGAATCTGCAACCTTATTTAATCTCTTGGTATATGTTCCCACATCTAAAAACTCATTTAATTCATATGTATGTGATAAACATTGTATCGTTGAATTCATAAAACATGTGTTTCCTAAATTATCTAAACCTGTTAACCCATTACCTTTATGCTCTACATTCTCCTCTATCTTTGACATCATTCGTATACTTATTATTATATTATTTACTCTTATATTGTTTAATCAATTTATATTGTTATTAAAAGAATAAGTAATTAAAATCAGTTAAAACCAACATTACAATGGCATATATATATGGAACGAAATTCACGTATTCAAGTTATGGAAATAAATCGCGATTATTTACGCACCATAGATAATATTATATTGTATCTAGACAACTTTAATCAAAGATTTATGGAGTTTGAAACCTCTAGTATTCAAAATAATAATAGAGAAGCAAATACAACACAATCTTATAATTCAAGAATAAGTAATCCATTTTCTAGAAGAAGTAGACATACAGCACGAAGAAATAGGCAGTTTGTTCCATCATTTGGTAGACAATATACCAATAGCCCTATTTATAGATGGCCGACCACATTTTCAAACTCTAGTGAGTCACAACCTCCTAGAGCATCACCTATACGACCACCACCGGCTATCCCACCACCTCCAGTATTTTCTAATGCAACAACATCTTTTAGAACATTTCCTAATAGAAATTGGTCTTTTAATAATACTGCAAATACTGCAAATACTGCAAATACTGCAAATACTGCAAATACTGCAAATACTACTACAAATACAACAACTGCTGCCGAAAATAATGATGTATTTACAACCCTTCTAAACAATACATTATATGGTTCTAGTTACAGAAATAGACACCCAACTTACAACGATATTATTACATCTACTACTACTACTACATTTTTGGAAGCTAATGATGATTCAAATACTCAAACTATGTGTCCTATTTCAAGAGAGCAATTTCAAGATTATGACATTATATTAAAAATTAATCATTGTGGTCATATTTTTAAACAAAATAGTTTACTAAATTGGTTTGAAACTAGTTCAAAATGTCCTGTGTGTAGACACGATATACGCCATTCCGCTTCTAGAAACTCTAATGCAAATACAAATGCAAATGTGAATGACATCAATACAGAACAAGAATCTATTACTCAAGAACCAAATGAATCAACAACAACAGATTTATCTAATAATGAAATTAATAATACTATAAGTAATTCCGAAGAACAGTTTCAAAATTTAATTAATAATAATATAACACAAGTATTAGACAATATTGGTAACGTTGTGTTGGATAATATTGAAGGCGTTATTGGTCAAGCTTTAAATAATGTGACTGATTTATCAAATAATCAAATGACCGCTGGATTTGAATATAGTGTTGAAATTCCAGGATTTGGAAATGTAACACAGTCTAATGAACAGTAGATAAATATTTCTTTACATCATCATTTATGATTGTCACCTTTTCACCTAGTAAATGTGACAATACTGGTTGTGCCTTTCCTAATAAGGTTTCCACTATTTGCAATTCTTTTTCTAATAAAGAATATGCATTTTGTTTATTCAAAGAACCACTCTTTTTATTTTTTTTATAATATGAAACATTGTGATTATATCCTCTTTTCTTCCTTTTTAAAATATTTATTAATTCTCTTATAGTCTTTTTTTCATTATATACACTTAGAAAACCCAACCTAAATTTTTCTTCTTTTTCTAAAAATAAACGACGTAAATAATTTAATAAATTTTTCATGCTGTCTGAATTGAAGTTATCATTAAATTCTCCCGAAAATTTTCGTGTTTTAAGAAATACACGCGTATCTGCTCCATCCAATAAAAATCCATAATACATAAAATATTTGTGATTTTCCTTATCACCATAACTATCTGTTATTTCTACACCACTATTTATACCACGTTTTGATACCATTTGATAACTTGATAATTTATTGTTGTAAAACCAACGCGTCATTGCATCACTACTATGATTTAACATATCTGCCAAAGGCACCATCGATGAACAATAGTTACCATTTATGTTTAATCTAAAATTTCTCGATGAAACTAAACAACGCACATGTTTATACATGTGAAACGTAAATAAATTAAAATCTGTCACATTTTTTTTTAATATATTATATTCGTTTCTGATTGTTCTTAATCTGTCTCGTATATTCACTAATAAATGACTTCCCTTTAAATAACCCAGGTGTTGTTTATCCCAAAATAAAGGTATATGACCAAGGTCCTTTGGTAATATTTCCAAATAAGGATCCCAAAATTTAGTATAACCTGTATAGTCTACACTACAAAATAATATATATGTTGATATATTTATTATTGCCTTTGTTAATTCTGTTTCTCTTTCAAATAATTTTATTATTTGTCTACCAACGGGTGTTCTTTTAACCTTTAAACTTGTTATGATTAATTTTTTTGGTATTAACATAACATCTTCACCTGAATTTATTGGATTAATAGAAACCACCTTTCTCTCCTTATGTTCTCCCATTTCAATACGTATGTTTGACATGTTTATACCATATTTTTTTAACCAGTTTTCGAATCTTTCCATTATAAATATTAATTAGATTTATTTAATATTTATTTACATTAAACTCTTTACACACATTGAATATAACAAACGATTAAGAAAGTATATGAAAAACCCCTGCGTGATTAACTGAACTAGCCCTAACGCATTTCCTTTCTTCTTTGAAAAAAGTAAAAACACGAGTGATACACACATTATACTCATAAATACAAAACCAAATATTGAAGAAAAATAAAAATAATTGCAATAATTAACGTCTAAAGGACTAAACAATGTATCCATCATTTTAAATATACTACATATTTTATTTTCCGAAAAAACTTTTTATCGACTTTTGATTGTTCTTCATGTTTGTCGCTTTTCTTAACGAACTATCAAATATTAATAATTTTACATACTTATTAATTGTTTGCTGTGTTTTAGTTTGTAACTTTTTATCATCATTTCTATACTTACTATTTATAATGGATAACTCACGACTGTATTGACTCTTGTGTTTCTTAAAACCATCTATTTGCTTAAGAACTAATCCAAATACCTGTTGCACTGGTTTCATAATTTGATTTGTTATGTAAAATGTATAATCTGGTTTCAACTTATGCTTCTTAATATAATCAGGACTCTCTATTTTATCACCCTGTAATAACACCTTACCTTTTGTCTGAATATATACATATGGCACACGTGAACCCACAGAAGGCTTATTACCAGGGTCACGCTTTCCAATTCTATCTGCCAATACTTTATGTGCTATACTATCTGGATTTTTATAAAACTCCCTTAACGATTTACTAATAATTAACTTCTCCAATGCAAATTTCTCATTTACTATATTGTCTAAAAATTTCTTCGTAAACTTTACAGCTTTTTCTATACTTTTTTCATTCATCAATATATCAATAATTCCTCCATATATATCTTTTACCAATGGCGCATTATCTCGGCGTTTTAACACAATGCCCATTGACTTCCTTTTACATTTATGTGGGTCGATTTCATACAACATTCCTACATAACGTTTCTTTGATAACAAACAAAATGGCATAAATGTTTTCTCATACTCTAAATCATGTGGAGATTTCAAAAATTTTGTGGCTATCTTACCTGCTTCTATAGCCAATTCTATTGTTAATTCTAACGCCTTTTGACCTCTAATTTTATTTCCATCCAAATCTTCTAAATTAAAACTCATAAAACAAGAATCCGTGTCCCCATATACTACTTCACTACGCGTTCTTACCTTACCTTGCGATGTTTCACATATTCTATCACCATATACTTGTTCAATGATTTTCTTACCATAAATTAATAACTTTCTACCTGTTGCTGTTGTTGACGCAGCAATATCTTTTTCATAAAATGCACTCGTTCGTGCACCTGTTTGACCATACATTGAATTTGCGGTAACCTTAATACCTAATTGCCTTTTATCAAAAACATTTTTCATATAGTCATCATATGTATCTTCTACACTCAATACATCCTCATTGTGCACCTCTTGAATTCCATGTTTCTCAGTGGTTATAATATGATGTGTATCTGTCTTTTTTAACAATCCAATATATGTTCCATACCGGTCTTTTACCGTTTTATACTTTGCCTTCTTCCTTGTAGCTTTTCTTGCTCCCAATAACTCTGTTAGAATTTCCGGTAAAATAGCCTTATTTCCTTCCGGAAACTGTGCAAATCTACACACCTTATATCCCACCTTCATCTTTACTTCCTTCTTCTTCTCACTTTCGCGCTTCCATTCATATGTATCATACGTAACATTCACATATTTATAATCTGGTAAATTATCATATTCATCACTACCTGTTTCCTTAATTAAACGACCCTGTAAATCATACTCTTTTGTCCATACCTTACTATCATGTGATATATTTTCACTAATCATAGAACTTGGATATAGTGATGAATAATCCACAACCGCTATGGGATTATCCAAATATAAACCACAATTTGGTGGAAATACAATGGCGCCCTCATAAGAACCATCATTTTCCGCTTTTTCCAATACTGGCATTAATGTATTCTTACTTCTACATTCCTTAGCCAAGAAACTCAATAGTTTAATGCCTTGACCTCTCATAACAATATAATCAATCGGCACACTACAAACATTTGCTATTTCAATGAATCCCGTCCATATATCATTCTTTCTAAAAATATGTTGAACTAAGTTACAATCCTGAAAACAATACTTTGCAATAATTGCTCTATCGGTTGAATCACCATTTGTTAATCTAAAAATGTCTTGTGGTGTTACATCATCCTTCGCCAACCCCCATCTAATCTTTTTACCTTCCTCAAATGTTAACTCGTCTTCTACTTCAAACCAACCCTCATCTTCATTCATGTCTACCACCTTAAATTTCTTCTTTCCATTAAACTTATAACTATCAGATGAATGCCCTATTAGCTCAAAACTTACATAATTATATCTTTGTAGTCCTGTTAAATTATAACTTTTTAGTTTTGTATTTCCATCTACATGCTTTACATCTTTCACATAATCACCAATAAAATGACTCGCCACATAATCTAATTTATATGATGGTAAATTTACTTCTCTTCTAAAATGATTATATAAATCTACCTGAATACGACCTTCCATATTAATATAATTCAATTGATGCGTTCCACTAGCAATACGAATTTGTTTTTCTACTAATCTTGACTTTACTTTCTTATTTCTATTAATTTTCAAAAAATCATCCAAACAATTGTTTTCTTCAGCTCTTGTATATAAAAATGGATAATCAAAACCAAATATATTATATCCAATGATTACATCAGGGTCTTCCTTTTGAATAATATTTCTCCAACCTATTAATAATTCACTTTCTGTTTTATAAGACTCAATTACACTATTTGGAACATCTATTGTATCATCACAAGTATTTAATACCACACAATGATTGAAATAAGGTATATTATCCCCTGATTTGAAAAACGTTGAACCAATAAATGTGCATTTATCACCCTCTAACTCAGGCAACATTCCCGGTATTTGTTTGTCTGGATGATGATCAAAAGCTCTATCTAATATTGCCAGTTTATCACCCGCATCAAACTTATTACTTAAACAATACAAAATATCTTTTTTAAATATTATTTGCGAACCTACTGGAACCGGATGCCATTTCTTTTTTCTAGCAACAATTTCTTCCTCATCATCCTCATCATCCATTCTTTTTTCTTTTGCACTTGCTTTTCCATTCTTTTTCAATAACAAACCCAATGGATATTTCGGGTCCCCTTTATCATTTGTCATTAACAAATTATCCAATATATTGTTCAATCTTGACTTATTAATTGGACGTTTTGTATAAACCTTGCTTATTTCTTCCATTTTCTCAAATTCAAATGCCGCATTTACAAGCTTCTTAAAAAGAACCTTTTTACCATAATGCTCCATTTTGCTAATTTTTGATTTATGTTTGTTCCAATACGTAATTATTTCTCCTAACATTTTTCTATAACTTTTCTTTGCTACTGGAAAATCACCATGACTTGAACTAGCCTCAATATCAAAACTACATATCTTGTATGGAACGGGTGTTTCCTTTTCTCGCATTGGTATTACATCTTTATATGTTGCTTCATACTCATACTTACACAATGTTTGCTTTCTTTTTACCTTCTTCTTCTTCTTTACTTCCACCCAACCAGATGGAGTAATATCTTGAATATGGAAAAACCTAAGTAACGCTGGGAGTTTTGCTTCATACAGTTCCAAATACTTTGTCTTCTTATTGTCCTTATATTCTAAACCACCCTCTTTTAATTTACGTTTTTTCCAACTATCCGCATTATTAAACCACATATTTTTTACCTTGTTAAATACACTCATATTTCCAAATACCAATTTAATAAACTTATACTTTTTTCCACAATCAAAACCATACAATTTTTTACTCTCTATTACCTTGCACTTATTTGTTATGAAAAATTCTTCACACTTTGATTCATAACCTGATTCCAACTTACTTTCAATATACTCATCAATACTTTCTTCAGACTCTATTCGCTTATATAATCGCTTTAAATCTTTTACTCTTAACTCTCTTTCAATAAAACTTATAAATCTTCTTAATTGTGGTTTGTTCCAACTATTTCCTACTTTTACATAAAAGAAAGGTGTAAAATCATTCACTATAATACTGTATGTTTCACCCAATTCATTTAACCCAAACATCTGAATTTTAAATGCTTCATCTTTGTCATTCTTTACACTAAAATCTACCAATCGTAGACTTACACTCATTTGATTATATATATTTTTATAATACATATAATTTAAATCAATTTTCATAAATCAATAATGATACACCTGTTAACATTAATATAATCGCACTTATCTTTTTATATGTTAGCTTTTCACCAAATACAAAAAAACCAACCAATGTTAATAATATAATTCTTGATACAGATACACTTGGTCCTAATTTTGATATTTCTACTTTTGGAATTAAATCAAAGATTAATACGATTGCCCCTGTTACAGATAATGCTACCATAATTAAATAAAATCCCATCTTAGGTGTAATTTTTTTGAAATCTTCTAAAATCTCATTGGGTGATGTTTTATAAAATATATAACTAAATAATACTATTGTTATTAATAATGATTCTGCTATAATTAAACTGTTTCTATTCATCTTTACTTCTTTTGTAATAAATTTACGTGCCATCCAAGATGCTGTTTGTAATAAAGAAATCCCTATTATTACCATTAAAATTGAATGATGCATATATAAACTATTTAGAAATAAATTAATTATACAATCAAACATGAGCGATTACAGTTTTATGAAAAGTGGGTTCAATAACTTGGCTCAAGATGATTCTGATTATATACAAAATATTAGTTCTATATTAGTTGCATTTACAGAAAATGCATTGAAAACAGCATCCAAGTATGTTAAACATTGTAAACGTAGTCATATCACAAGTGAAGATTTGAAAAGAGGTTTAATCATGGAATTATTTGTGTTTTCCCAACGTGAAAATTTGCAAAGTCAAGTTGAAAGTGTAAAAAAATTTTTATATGAAGAAGATTCGGAAGATTCAGATGAAGATAATGAAGTAATAGAAGTTGAGGACTGTGACGAGTTTAAAGAAAGTGATTGCAATTGTATGATGTGTCAATACATAAATAATATATATACTCATTGGGAATCATATACACCTAAATCTCAAATGGAGGAAATTATAAAGACTCATATTAATAATATTTAAAATTAATATTATAATTTAATATAAATGAAAATTGCACTTATTGGTAAAATGTGTTCTGGTAAAACATATGTTTCAAAAATTTTGATGAGGCGTTGTGCCTTAAAAAAGTTTGCTTTTGCGGATAAAGTAAAAGATGTTGCAAAAGATTTGTTTAATATGAATACTAAAGACAGAAAATTGTTACAACAAATTGGACAGTCGATGAGAAATATTGACCAATATGTGTGGATTAATTATTTGCTTTACAAAATATTGGATGAAGATAGGGTTATTATTGATGACGTTAGATACCCAAATGAATTACAAGCATTACGCGAACGCGAATTTATTGTAATAAAATTAATTGTAGATAAGGAAACACAACAAAAAAGATTAATGGAAACTTATCCAAATAACTATATGGAACACATAGACAATATGAATCATATATCTGAGATGCATATTGACCAAATGAAAGCTGATTTTGAAATTAAAAGCGACGAACACGTTATTGAAAATATATTAAAAGCTATTGACCCGTATTATGGTAAAAGTTTACCTTCTTCGGCGCTTCTTAGTGCGTCTTCTTTTTTTTGATTTTCTGGGGGATTTTCCCCCATACCCCCTTTTTGTTTTTCGCTTTAAACGACCCTTACAATATTGTTTTTGAGAAAATCCTTTGGGTTTTTTACAATTAATGGATAATTTATATTTTCTACTCCATCTTCTTTTGGGGGATTTTCCCCCACACCCCCTTCTTGTTTTTCTTTTTTTTCTCTTTTTCTTAAAAAGAGATTTCTTGGAACGAGATTTTCTTCCACCCATATCCATTTGAAAAATGTCATCATCATTATTCTTATATCCAATAGTAGGAGCACTACTACTTCTGGGATTATGTGATGAGGCACCATCATTATCCACAAGTCCTTTTGTTAGAAATGGTGATTGACGTTTCGGTTTAAAGGTTGGCAAATCAAATCTTTTTTTATTATTTGTATCTATTGGTATAAAGTAGTCGTCTGAAATTTTTTCATTTTTCGGTTTTATTTTTGTCTTTTGTTTTGGATTAACAACTTGACCCTTTGGAGATTGTCTATGAGCTTGTTCGCGCTTGCGCTCCACTTCAAATTTTTCAAACTCTTTAATCTTTTCTGCCGTTTCTCCCCAACTATCATCTGGATATTCTTTTCTTAATATTTCTGCAATCTCTTGTCTATCTGCTTCATCCGATTCTTCTTCAGGACTTTTGGTTCTTACTTGAGAACGTTTATACATGTCTATCCAGAGTTTCTTTGTTCTACAACCCTCACATATATCTTTTGAACCAGTTATTTGTATTTTACATCCATCTACATTACACAGTTTTGGAGTAAAAGACCTTGCTGCCATAGCTGCCATAGCTGCCATATATAATATAATTAGAAATTTATTTTTTTCTTCGAGAATATTTACTTCTCTTTTTTGATTTTGTTTCCTGACGCGATTTATGCATTGTTCTTCTTTTTCTTCTCTTTCTCCTCTTTTTTGTTCTCTTTTTCTTAAAAAGAGATTTCTTGGAACGAGATTTTCTTTTATTCCTTAATTTCTTTCTTGTTTTTCCACCAATTGATTGACTTCGCTTTCTTCGCGTTCCTCTATACGAAAAGGATACTGCGGCTTCTTTTGCTTTTTTTGCAAGCTGAAGTTCTTTCTTTTTTTGTTCTAAAACATTTATCTTATTTTTATTTTTTTCCTCTTTAGCCTCACTTATTAGTAAATCAATTTCTTCAATTTTTTCCTGTAATTCTCTAGCTCTCTTTGCATAGACGGATGCACTTCTATGCCGCATTCCTGATATTTCTTCATTTTGTCGTTTATCTAGGTTTCGCACATCTTTTTTTACTTCTTGTGGAGTAAGACGTGTAGAACTTCCTCTATTTATTATATCCACTCTAGGCGTTGTTGTTCTTTTTTGCATAATGGTTCTTACTTCACTATCAGGAGAAAGTGACATTTGACGTTTTAAAGAAGGAGACTCATCTCCTATTTTGTCATTTATATATTTCATAAATGCTGAATGTTCGGTATCTACAAGGGCACTCATCTATATATTAAACAAATATATTTTTACAGTTGTTTAATTAGCGTCTTCTTTTTTGTGTTTTATTTCGTCTTTTGCGATGTTTTCTTTTTGTTTTACGTTTACGAGCTCTTTTTTTTTTAGATCTTACCTTCTTTGTCCTATCAGAAAAGAATTTTTTTGCGGTGCTTTCTAAAACACCCGGTTGTGTCCAATCCCCATTCCATTCTTTCAATATCTTTCCATCTTTATACATTTTTATTGTAGGATAACCATCACAACTTGCACTAACCTTTATCTTATCTCTATAATCAGAATAAACCATTGCAATAATACCTTTATTGGCACATTTAGTTTTTTTTAACGCACGTTCCATTTTTCTCCATATAGGCTTTAAATGTTGACAGTGACCGCACCAGTTTGCAACAAATACAACCAACATTTTACCCCTTTTTACATTTTCATTAAATAATTTTAAGTCTTTTTCACTATTTACATGTATGATTTTCATTAGTAAAATATGTATATATTATTATTATTAAAAAAAGTTTTAATATATGTATATATTAATATGAAAATTTATGTTGCTTTTGTGATTTTTATGTTTGGTTTATATTTTTGTTTAAATTATACGCATAAAGATGTTGTTGAATCATTTAATAATTATGACCAATATAAAGTGGATCCTTCTATACCCGAAACGTGTCCTAATTTATTAATACAAAAAGGTAGTGCATACCATTTAGTAAATACAAAAAAAGCTATGATACCTGGTGTAAATCCAATAATATTTAAGGATTTAGGTGAATATATTGAATATGCTAAATGGCAGGATAAGATGCAAAAGGATTGCCCTGTATTATATTTCCAACAAACATTTGATACTCAAGGGAAACGAGGATTTAAACTTTTAGAAGACCCAATAAACCCCAAAAACAGACCTATGGCAAGAGGTGGTTCAAGAAGTGAGCTTTTAAATTCTTCCAACAATTATGATGAACTATTAGATGCAACCATGGACAATAATCCTTACAATAGTAATATGTATGCTGGTTTTGACCAACAAGACCAACAAGTGGGTGAAAACACTATATTGGATGATAAATTTAAAACATCCGGACAATGGAATCCCATGCAAACTGAATGGGCTGGTCCTAATGAAAGTGAAAAAATATCAAAAGAATTTGCAAAAGACCGTAGTCGCAATGTTAAAGAATTAGAAACTCAAATACACAAAGTAACCAGCACTGATTTATTAGACGCACAATTAAAAAATCTTCGTCCTTATAATTCTAGAAAAGTTGGAAAATACAGTAATCAAATATACACGACTGAAGCACAGAAGAAAAATGAAATTATAAAACAGTCTTTAGAAAATAAAATGTAAACTAATATTAAATGGCAAATACTTTTCATCAACTTAATGCTGCAAATAATTCGGGTGATTATTTAACACTTAAAAAATCAAGAGAATTTCAAAAAGCTAGATTTAAAGCAAAAACACCCAATAACTTTGAAAATAATTTATTATCTAGTAAAGGATATATTGAAAATTCATATGATAAAAAATTTCCTATTAAGAATAAAGCCACAGATTGTGTTGAAGATTCAGGAAAATTTACTGCCCATGCAACGCTTCCCGCCGTTGCCGGGCGAGATATTGTTGGTGAATACATAACATTTTTAGGTGCTCATAAACACTTAGGAATAAGAAGAATTCAAACATATAACGGAACTTATGAAATAAGTGTAATACCACCTTTACCAGCTGGTTCAACTGATAATACAACACACTATATTATAGGTAGACCTTTAACTTTTCCATATTCTAAAATAACAATTGATAGAACAAATAAACTTTCATTTTAACTTACTTAAAATCATTTTTAATATATTACATTAAAAATGACTGAAACAAACAAAAAAACTGAAGAAACATTAAACAAAAATGTGGAAAGATTAAACAAACAAGTCGAAGACACTATGAAACGCGCATTCTTTGACTTATTAGAGCAAAAAGTGTCTTCTAATCCACCTGATTATGAATGGCTTACTAGACTATATACAGAAATTCGTGACAAACTAACAAGACTTTTAAAACCTACTTCTAAAACGCGAAAACATATTGAAGAAAACATGGACCCTGACTTTTTTCACCAACTCATTTCAAATAATGTCTTTGAACCTAAAAGTTTTTATGCGTTAATATGTTTTGTATTTGAACAAATAAAGTTAATGTGTTCACCTGGAAGAGATAAAGAAACAGATGAAAAGTTGCAAGAATTATTAAACCATTTTAATTCTGGAAAGGCCACATTTGCGACTATGGTGCCTATGTTTATTAAAAATGCAAACTATTGTATTGACAATCTATATTTGGATATTCAAAACCTACAAAAACATTTATCTAAATAATATGTATTATGGAACAAGGATTAGAATTACTTTTAAATTCTGGTGTGAATATGGATTATATGTGTCCTTTTTGTAATAATAAAAGAGTAGGTTTTCATAATAGAACACCAGAAAACGAACCAATACAGTTAACTAGAAATATACGTAAACAAACGAACGCTTTAAAACTTTTCATACATAATACAAATGATTTAGAACTTTATTTAGATTGTATTAAATATTTATACGATATAAGAGCTAAAGAATATAGAGAACTAGAAGCTGATATTAATTCGTCAGACATTGATGATGAAGAAGAAGAAATTTTAAATATTGATTTATCTGAACTTTCTGAAGAAATCATGAGTTTAATACACGCAATAGGTCACGCAGAAGAACGAAAATACGCTTGGATGAATCAAAAACGAAGAATGGGAGTTGGTGATCTAGGTGATTATGAATTTATAGAAATAGGAAGAAGAGCTAACACATCATTATATAGATATGACGATACCATGGATAATTTAACCGTTCTAGTTCCAATTGGAAATACAGTTAGTCCTGTTCAAAGTGCTGCAACTATATCACCTCCAGGTTCGCCATCAATTGCAAGTGCTGCAACTATATCACATCCAGGTTCCCAACGCACACCACCACCTACAACACCACCTGCAACACTTCCGCCTCTAACATTACCTAGAACAGCATCACCACAATCTACTAATAATGACTTTGAAATAAATTTTCTTCCTAGTGATAATAATTATGGAGATAGTAAAGAAGATCCCGAAAATGTTGACATGCGACGGAGACGACGTGGAACAAGACACGGCACAACTGTAAGAGCCGCGAGAACCAATAGAGGCGGTAAAAGGAAACGTCGTAGAAAAACAAAAAAAAAAGCACTAAAAAGGAAAACTAAGAAAACTAAAAGGAAAAGAAGAAAAAAGAAAAAAAGGGGGCATGGGGGATTTTCCCCCAAAAGAAGAAAATAAATAAATTTCCATATTTTATTTTATTTTAATAATTTAAATGAGTTGTTTTTGGGACTCTATATACAGTCAGTTAATTTTAGAAGATTATAATTTTATAGGTGAAATTAGACCACCAAATATTGAAGGCTTGGTGCATTTAATGAAAAAACGAAATAAACGCATTGATAATGTTACTTGGCAAAAAATGTATTTGTCACACCATGAAAAAAATGAACACAGCACTGCTATTAATGTATATAATGTTGGAGGTATTCGAAGTGGTCATTTAACTTCAGTTTGTGATTCTTTCTTACTTTTAGTATGTGAAGTTTTTAATGTATCTATAGAACATAAATTTATGGGAACAAAGATTTTTTATGACAATACAAAAAATAGTAGAAAATGTTTAAAGTTTTCGTCAAACAGTGGTCATTTTCAGGTTGACCCTTCGGCTGTTAGAAATAATAGAACGGCACAAAATAGACTAAATCGTGTTAGAAATATGGCTATCAATCAATCTAAAAAGGAAAACAATACTTCTTTGCCAAAAAGACAAACAAGGACTATTAGAAAACCTCCTGAACCATTTAATGACACTAGGCCTTCTTGGAGAGCAAATCCACAAAAATATATGGCATGGAGAGAACGTATGAGGTCTATGTCAATTCGGTAAAACCGACCCCTCTTCTCTCATTTCTTTCCTTATATAATGTGTAACCCATTGCGCAACAAAAGCTAGCACAATATGCTGCATATAAACCACCTAATGTATAAAATATTTCGGCGCACATATATAATGTATAATTATTAATTTTTAGAATAATTATTAATTTTTAGAATAATTATTAATTTTTAGAATAATTATTATATATTTAAATAAATTATATTTAATATAATATAATTTATGAGTGATATTATTGCATCTATTGGTGTCGGATTAAATCAAATATTCTTTGGACATCCATTAGATACATGTTTAACTTTATTACAAAACAAAAAAAAATGGAGAGGATTACCTATTAAATCATATTACAGAGGCTATAAATATCCACTTTGTTCTTCTATTTTATTTAATAGCACCGTTTTTCCAATATACAACAGAACAAAAGATTATACAAATTCGGGAGCTATTTCTGGTTTGTTAGCGGGTGTTTGTGTATCCCCAATGGTTTATCTGAGTGAGGTAGGTAAGGTGAAAACACAAACACAGCAAAAAATAAATTACAAAGATTTTTTATACACAAAGGGAAAAGCTGCTATCTTTGCAAGAGAATCGTTGGCCATGACGGCTTACTTTGGAACATATGATTATTGTAAAAATCTTAACTTTCATCCTTTATTGTCGGGTGCTGTTGCTGGAATATCTAATTGGACATTAACATATCCGATTGATGTTATTAAATCTAGACAAATTGCGCAAAATTTAACAATTAAAGAAGCTTATCAGTTTGGTAAACTTTGGAAAGGGTTTCCAATATGTGCAACACGTGCTATAATAGTAAATGCAACAAACTTTTATGTTTATGAAAGTTTGATGAAATATTTAAAATGATTACCAACCAATTCCCATTCCTCCTCCTTCTTCTTCTTCTTCTTCTTCTCCTTTTCCAAGTGTTTCCCGGACATATGTTTCTTTAGCTATTTTTACTGCTTCCCTCATAGTTAATAAATCACGATACTGCGCTGCTTTAATATTCTTGCCCCCCAGCATCGCCTGAGTAATTTGCAAATTAACAGACCTCTGTGCTGTTTTTAATATGTTTAAACAAAGTCTTCTCTGTTCTTCATCTCCTTTTTCACTTAGTTGTAACGTCTCTAAGGTTCTTTTTAGAACAGTCTCTTGAAATGCCAGCATATTTTCTAATTTTGTTAATGCATCACCTGTAAAACCTTCTACAACATTTTTATTTAATCCTACTAATGATTTTAAAAATTCATTGTTTGATTTAAAAACAACAAATATGAAATACCAAAACATGAACATAAAAAACAAAATACCACAAATTTTACAAATTTCAACTAAATTCATATATTATACAAATAGATAATTAAATTCATACTTTAATTTGTATTTATTTTTATAATGTTTGTTTTTTGATATAATAAATATTGAACTATATTTCTTATACTTGTTTTTGATATACGACGCTCGCTACCAGTTTTGGTTGTATATGTTAACGTATTCATACAATTTGGGTCTTCTTTCAAACAATGAAGTAAATTATATAGACTACCAAAGTGTCCCATAATTACTAAAGATGTTGCCTTACTAATACCTGGTATTTGATTTAATATAATTTCTCCAATATTTTCCGGTGTAACATTACTTTTTTTAACACGCGTCACTAATGCACTGTATGCTTCAGTTCCTTTTTGGTCGCCACCATTATAATATCCCTTTTTCTTCTTTTCGCGTCCCATTTTATCTACAAATCGTATTATATATTCTGCTGTTTCCAATATATCACGTGTTCTCATTACAGAAAACCCTTTATAATATTGTATACAACCCATTGTAACATACAACGTTTGTGATTTGATTTTTGTATATTTATCTCTGTAATTCTCCATTTTTCCTTCAATTAAATACACAATATTATGATTATGTAACGATTCTTTATTTAAACGATAAGATTGTTCACTATAACGACCATCTCTTATAGAAGATGCTAGATCAGCTAATGTCTTTCGTTCGATAATAAGCAACTCATTATCCTCATCATCACACACAATTAAATCACCTAAATCCAATTGTTTTACTTCTATTTCAATGTTGTAATCATAATCACTATTTAATGCCTTTAATAAAGGTATTAATTTTTTTTCTCTTACATCTACTTGAATTTTCATTTTAATTAAATAAAGTAAGGTTTTTAAATACTTTATTTAATTTCTTCTACAATCAAAGACAAAAAATTCAATACAAATAGGTTATGACACGGCATTATTAATATCAAGTATGTATACGTTTATGATATTGGTTATGTATATAATTTCAAAATGCATTAGCAAATGTTAAAATTATATTACCAGAAAAGACCAGTATGATTTCCTCCGCGTCTTTTTCTTCTGATGGATTTTCCTCCATATTTTCTCCATGGCGTCTTAACTCTTTTTACTGTTTTCTTAATTCTCTTTGGAGAACCTTTTAATTTTCTTGATTTTCTAATTAATACTCTTCTAGGTGGTCCTAAATTAGGTCTTTTTCTTGATTTATTGTTTCTACTTTTGCTTTTGCTGAATCTTAAAGTTTTTCTAGTAGAACCTAAACTTCGTCTTCTTCCGGTTCGTTTGGAAGCGATAGACTTACGTAAAGTAGATACACGTCTACTACGACTACGCCGTTGGGAATTACTAAAACTTAAGTGTTTTCTAGTAGAACCGGGTGTCATTCTTGTTCTATTATATCTACGAGATGGTGACCTTACTAATGTTCCAACCATTTATATATAATATAGATATATTATTACCCGCATTAAATTTAAGTAAACAATTTAAAAGCTAAAAAATATTTTTATTAAATGTCAAAATATACACTCAATCACTCAAAAAGTATAAATCATATTGGTGCTAGTAAAAGTCATTCATTATTAAATGTGAAAACATCACGAGTATCTCAACTAATAGAAAATAATAGAAGTATATCATTATCTCCTATTCGTCGTAGAAAATCTAGTGGAAGAAAAATAAGTGATACTATTCCAGAACCACCGCGTAGGGCTTGTTGTTCTCATTTTCAACAAGCTTGTTATTTCTTATGTGAAAATTTCCGTGAAAAAATAAAAGGAGATATGCTATTGGGAACAAAAACATTAAATAACACAATTGTTCCTAGTAATCATTGTATAGAAAGTCAAACAACATTTCAATTCAGTGAAGTAACGGATGATGAAAAAAAAGAAAGTGTGTTAACCGACCCTCGTTTTGGTATGTTTTCATTATTTAAATATCACTTACACAAAGGTTATTTGAATAAAAAATTACAAAAAGGCGATGTGTATTGTTTTAATATTTTTTCACTATTTTTTGCATTACCTATTTTAATTTTCTTTTCTCAATGGATTATGTATTTGGCTCTAGTTTTTCATGAAAAAAGACAATATAACGGAGATATATGTCCCGGAAATGCTCCTATTGAGCAAAAAGTTATGATGGCGGGTATTTCAATTATTTATTTTATAAGAAGTTTTTTTATTTGGGATAGTTTCACAAACAGAACACGATTGCAAAAAATGAATCCGGGTGGAAGTATATCAGTAATATTTGATACATATCAAGAGTTTGGTTTTAATCTTATTGTATATTGTGCTAATTTATGGATTGTATTTGTAGATAAAGATATATTAAATATGATTCTGAACTCCCTTGCTATGGAATTTTTAATGAATCTTGATAATGAATTTGAAGAATTGTATTTTAAATTTTTACCACAATGTGCAATTGACATATATGATAATATATTTGTTACTGTTCAAGAAAATAATAAAATAGTGAAAGAAAAAAGGGATAAATATTGTTGCTTCTATTGTGTATCACTTGTTACTAGAGTTCCATTTCGATTATTAGTGTTACTATTATTTTTGTTTCCACCGTTTTGTTTCTTTATGATATTTTTTGGTTCAATATGTAAATAATTTAAATAATTTTATAAAAAATTTAAATTATTATATTTTTTACATCTTCCAATTCAAAACTTTCTCTAAGTTTTTCTAATTGTTCTTGTGTTATTATTATTTCATTTATCATGTCTTTTGGAGATAATGGTGGTGTTTGTGTTGGCGAATCAGGTATCATTGTTTCTAATTCGCTCATATATAATGTATTAATTTTAGAATTATATTTTACACCATTTGTTACATACAATTTAAATACATCATTTAATTGTTTAATCTCTTTCTCACTTAATTTTTTCTTATTTTCTAATGTTATCTTTTTTAACTCAGCATATAATCTATTATTTTTTATTGTTTGCCAACATCTTTCCTTTTCCATGACTTGAATTTGTGACCTCAGTTTATCTAATTTCATAGATACCCTTCTATGTGAAAAATTATCAATTTTATCATTTAATAAATCTAATTTACTCTTTTTTTCTTTAAAATAATTACTGAAAATTTTCTTTTCCATCTCATTTTTTAACTGAATACCATAATCATTTTTCTTTTCCAAATAAACCCAATTTTTAAATTTTTGTATGTATTTGTGTTTACAACATCGCACAAAAAATGGTATTTTTCCTTTATCAAAATATTCTCTACCCTTGTCTCTCAAATGTGTTATAAATGTTTTCTTTCCTAATATCAAAAAATAACACATAAAATAAAATACTATTCCACCATTACATAAAATTAACATAACTATTAATACATCTTCAAATAATCCTAATTGATAACCAGAATCTACTGTTCCAAAAAATAAACCCGTGCTAAGAGTCATAACAAGAGATAATAAACTAATACTCTCTAATTTATTACATATCATACCATAACTTGTAATTGTATCATACGGTCTCAAAAATACATGAAAAAAGAAAGATATTTGTATTAATAAACTAGCCCCTATAATTTGATATCTTGGATGATTTCTTAAAAATACACTCAATAATATTAATCCTCCTTTTTTACCCATAATAATAAATTCATAATACCATCTTTTTTCTCTGTAACCTAAGAATAAAAAGGATAATGGAGTAGACCCGTCATACCTGTTTTGCATATCATAAAGTCTATATCTATACTTAAAAAGCAAATAAAATCCAAATGCAGGTATTCCTAATCCATACAATATAATTGCTATGTAGGAAATAATTAAAAATGTATAATGTGTTGGGGTATAACATATTACAGAAAAATCCTTCACTAAATAGTATACATCTCCTATACGTTCACAATTCATAACTTCTAATGTTTTTTCAACAATTGTCGGCCAACTTAAAAATGTCCCAACTACCACTGCAGTTTTTTCCCAAGCAATAAAAAAGGTTTTACAATCGGGTTTTCTATTGTTATATAATTGTCTTTGTGTTTCGTCACTCATATTTTCTAATACTTTATTTTTCTTTTTAATATAACATAACGATAATATACCTATAATTATTGTTACACTAATCATATAAAATATTGGTAACACTAAATATACAACTAATTTATCATAATAATTCCATCCTATTGTGCAATCTGATGAATAAAAACTTACGCGAGGAGATGAGAACTCTTTTGCCCTTTCAAATAAATATCGTATTAAAGAAGGCCAATTGATTTGAAATGAACTGGCAAGTGAAAAAACTTGCGCATAATTCATAAATATTTTAACCACTCCATTAACTTCCTCTTTCTTATTTTCTGATGGATTCGCCGTTTTAATTAAAAAAATAATTAAAATTATACACACTATTGGAATAAATATTGTTAAACCAATGGACCTAGCCTTATTTTCCGGACATTTTACACATACATTATCATCTTTTGCCCAATCTTTTTCACACACATCACACAAAGGTCCCTTGTGACCCATTTGACATAAATCATCGCTACTATTTTTTATTTTTCCACCTTTACATGCAAATATATTTTTACATTTATAAGTAATTATTGAACTATTATTTTCACGCCAATAATGTTGCTTTAATTCTAATGTTTCCAAATTTGTATTTTTTTTACATATAAATTCACTACTACATTCTAAACATTCGTAAGATATGTTTGATAAACTCATATAAGAACCAGATGAACAAATACATTCTGTTTTTTCATAATTTTGCTCTGAATTACTTTTACAATTTTTACATACAAATGAACCATAATTTGATGTATAAGTTCCTTCCCTACAATTCAAACATTCACTAGAACCTGGTGTCGATATGTATTTTCCCGGAGTGCAAAAAATACAAATTATACTTCCTTCACTTGAAAAAGTTCCTGTTGGACAAATTTTACAATCATTTATTGAATCTAAACCACTATTTTCATTATATCTTCCTTGTGGACATAATTTACAATCTGTTATTGTTTTTGAACCTATTTTTTCACCATATAATCCTGGTTCACATGATATACAATGTAATGATGTATTTGAACCTATATTATTGTTCCATTTACCTGCCATACATTGAATACAACTACTTTCATCACTTTGCCCTAATCTATTATTATACTTTCCTTCCTCGCAATTTAAACAAAAATTAATACTTGTTAATCCAGTTCCTTTTCCATATTTCCCCCGTGGACAATCTTTACAAAAACCAGGATGTGTTGAACCTATTTCACTATTATATTTACCAAATAAACAACTCTTACATACATCATATTTTTCAGATAATCCAATAAAATCATTGTATTTTCCTGCTTCACAATTCTTACACTCTAAACCATAATTATCTGATATTTTTCCAATACCACATATTTCACAATTATTATTTCCATAACTTGATATATAACCACTTGGACAATTTACACATTTATCACTGAATTTACGAAATTTTCCCGCCTCACAAAAAATACAACTGTCATTTGATGTTGCGCCAATTTGTCTACCTATTTTACCTTCTGGACAACTTTTACAACTATTTTCAGTAATTTGCATGATTTCATTTTGATATTTTCCTCTTTCACAACTTTTACAGTCTTCCTCTGTAATTATATTTTGCATAAAACTATATTTACCTTTTGGACAAGCTATACAAATTTCTCCATTAGATGCCCATTTACCAATATCACATAATTCACATCTATTCTCATCAATATTTGATATAAATCCTGCTGGACATCGCCGGCACGTTGTTAAACTTGATTTATATTTTCCAATTTCACATAATATACAAGTTTTATTCGATGCCGCGCCTTCTACAACTCCTATTTTTCCATTAGGACACTCCATACAACTCGATTCCGCACTTTGTCTAAATTTATCCTGATATTTCCCCATTTCACATAATATACAATCATTACTTGATGTTAATCCAGTAAGATAACTATATGAACCTTTACCACAATCTACACATATTTGTGTATTTGATGCCCATCTTCCAATTTCACATAAATCACATTTATTTTCATTTAGAATTGATATATATCCAGCCGGACAACTTTTACAAATTGTAGAACTAAATTTAAATTTTCCCTTTGTGCATAACACACATGTAGTGTTTGTTTTTGCACCTTCAATTAAACCTATTTTACCATTTGGACAACTTTTACAATCTAATAAACTAGTTTGTCCTAACTCATCATTATATAACCCATTTGGACAGTTTATACACTCATCATCACTTATTAAACCCAAAGAATCACTATACTTTCCTAGATTACAATGTTCACAATATATATTATTTTTACTCCATTTACCTATTTCACATAATGTGCAACTTGTTTGACCCTCACCACTTATTTCACCATTTTCACAACTTTTACAATTTTTTTCACTTTTTGAATTTACACGTATAGAATACTTACCTGCACTACATTTTTTACATATAGACGAACCTTGTTCTTCTGTATATCTTCCAGCAGCACATTCCAAACAATTTGCATTATTTGTATGTGTTGTATATTTACCAGACGCACATTTATCACAATTTATACTTTCATAGCTAGGTGCGCTATAACCTGCATTACAATTCATACAGATTGAACCAATAATATTGGAATATTTTCCTGGATCACACATAATACAACTTGTAATATTACTATTTATACCAAATCCCGATGCACAACCATATAAATCCACAATTGCCATTTTTTTTAAATTATAACTACTATATGGTGCTATATACAGTTTTCCATCTTCTGTTATTGGCGATGTTATATTTAAATTTGTATATGACCTGAAAAATGTTTGTGTTATTGATTCTTTTGTTTGATAGTGAGTATATGTATGATTAAAATACTCTCCAAATGTTATAATGTTTTCATCTACCTTCATTGTTTTTGTATTTATTTTTGCTATTCCTGGTGGATGACGGGTGCTAATTAGAGCATATAATATTTGTGTTTTTGAATCTAATTTTATATTATGTATTACACCCCAATTTGTAGGAAATTTTAAAAAATCCACATCACAATCTTTCACAATAAAAAGTTTATTAAAACTATAATCATATGTATACAATTCACTTACCAAATTACCACTTACTACATATATTTTTTTTCTATAATGGTCTATTTCTATATCTGATATATATGATACACCATCCAATTTAATTATTCGTGTATTGTTTTCATTTAACTTTACACTTATATTATAAAAATCACTAATATTTAATTGTAACAAATTGGCATCTTTGTATCCTACATCTTCCAAAAAATAAATACTATTATTTAAAGTGAAACTCTTTTTTATATCCCTCATTGCATATGTAACACGTTGTCCTTGCCCTTCTATATTATCTATTAATTGTGTATATGTTTTCTGATAATAATCAATAAGCTCAACTTGAGGTGTGTTTATTTTTAATCTCCATATACCCGTATAAATCCCACCAAACCCTACCCATAAACTATTATTTTCAATTAATTGAGATGTTGATGGCGAATGAATATACCTATAATCCCAATAACTACTACTACCACTGAAAAAATCTGGAATATTATTTAAACTTTCTAATCTTGTTTTATCAATTAAAGAAAAAGAATTTAAATTTACTCTTACTATTGAACTATCTAAATTATAGTTTGTTGGACAATTATAATAATTAGCATTTATAAAATATAACATGTTTAAGGTTTTATCTATTCCACAACTTACAACATAATCACTTGTATCTTCAATTAATAAATTATCCATAAAAGTATTGTTTGTTACATTGAATTTTAAAATATCAACCTTTTTAAACGTTTTTGTGCATTTATAATTTTCTGATTGTCTTATCCAATTTGTATAATGATATGTTGAACTAACCAAATATAATTCATCATTATGAATCATAGAACAAGAAAATCCCTTTGATGGATATGTATAATCTGTAGTTATAAAATTACCATCAGTGACATCCAAATACTTAACATTTACTTCACTATTACTTAAATATGTAGAATGCACACTATTGAATAATAATAAAAATAATGTTAATAAAAATTCCATATTAGATAAATCTAATACTTTTTTTTTAATATTATTTTATGGTAATTATGATAATCCTGTCCAATAACTATTAATAGAATGTTGGTTCTTCTTCCATTCATTTTCTGCCTTTTTTATAGATTCAAAAAAAAATTATCTATTCTTTTTTCTTGTTTTATAAATTCTTCGTCTTTATTTTACATTAAATTTATTTGTGGTTTTCTAATCCTAGATTGTGGATTTCTTGGTGATAGCATATAATAGTTTCCATTTTTATTTACAATTCGACCACCTTCTTGGTAAAAAGAATTCCAATTTTCTGTCCATATATTCAGCAAACAATTGATATATCTTTCCTCTGCATCATAATTCTTATTGATTTCCTCTAGACTTTGACCTTGGTTTTTCTTCAAATAATCACAAAACTCCTTATAATCCATCTTATTTACAAAATCTTCATACTCCTTTTCTCCAAAAACACTCCGCATTTCTTCGCTATATATACCGGTCATACCTTTACTCATTTAGTTATATACTACTAGCTAAAATACTTATTTTTATATCAATTTTGCAAACCACTTAAACATTTTGACAAATATTATACTATATGGATAAACTCATTCATCAAGACGGTGATATTAAAACAGATAATGAAGAACTTATTTTTGATCCATTTAATCCCAATAATATTGAAATAACTTTAGACCAAGTTAATTCAATATTAAAGAGTTATGGATTACCTAGTAAGGTGCATAATATTAATTTGTATAAAAGAGCATTTATTCATAAGTCATATGTTAAGCGTCCTCATTTAGAAAATGTTGAAAATGGTATTACTATTGTAGATAAGCCTTCTAACTGTATGCCTCTTAAAACAAAATCCAATGAGCGTTTAGAATTTTTGGGAGATGGTGTATTGGAGTGCATTACCAAATATTATTTATACAGAAGATTTCCAAAGGCAAATGAAGGATTTATGACTGAAAAGAAAATCGCTCTTGTTAAAAATGAATCTATTGGTAGACTTGCTTATGAAATGGGTCTTAATCGTTTTTATATTATGTCAAAAAATGCTGAAGAAAAAAAAACCAGAACAAATCTAAAAAAGTTGGGTTGTCTTTTTGAATCTTTTTTAGGAGCATTGTTTCTGGATTTCAATAAAATTAGTATTAAAGATGATGATAAATGGTTTAATAATTTTTTTGTAACAGGACCAGGTTTTCAAATGGCGCAAATTTTTGTAGAAGGTATTTTTGAAAAACATGTAAATTGGACTGATTTGGTAAAAAATGATGATAATTATAAAAATATTTTACAGGTTAAAATACAAAAAGAATTCAAAAAGACACCTACATATATGGAAATTTCTGAACAATCAGAAGAAGAAGGTTATCATATGGGTGTTTATTTGTGTCTTAACTGTGAACCACATGAAGTTTCACATAAAACCAGTATATCATACGAAAAGTTTAATAGTTTCGAAAAGATACATGAATATTTAGAAGAACACGAAAAGCTATTTGTTTTCTTTGCTGAATCAAAGCATAAAATTAAAAAGAAGGCCGAACAAGCTGCATGTCAAATTGCTATTAATAAAATTAATTAATATATATAAAACTTTTTTATAATTAAATTTTATATATGGACTTTATTGAAAAACTTAAAATAAAACCTAAACAAGAAAATAAAACATCATACAACTTTAATCTAAAAAAAGAAGCCGTTAAAGTTGTTGCTACTAAAAGAATACCAGGAAAATCTAAAGACCCTGATGCAAAGATAGTTGAATCTCGTCCTGTTGTAACAAAACAAAAAGGATTTTTTGTGGATAAAACCCACGTTGGATTTAATCGAGATGATTTTATTATGCAAATTAAAAATAAAAGAAAGGTTAGAAATCTGGCACCAGCAAAAGAAAAAACGGTTCAACCCAAAAGGGTTAAACTAGTTAGCGCTACTAGAACTATATTTAGATTTATTAAAAAAATAAATAGAAAGGTCAAACTAAAAGGGAAAGCAAAGAAACAACCTAGAAAACCGCGACAAAATACTGGTGTTAGAAAGCAAAAAGAAATACCCATTCCAGAAGGCATGGTTTCCATTACAGAGTTTGAAGATAGATTATATGAAAAACCCAAACCTATTAAACTTAGATACTCTAGTTATTATTTAAACAATAGAGAAATTTTTGTCAACTACATTAACAGCTTTTTTGCAAATTACAAAAAACAATTAGAAGGTGTTGAAGAAGTTACATGCGAATCCATTGCACGTGCAAAACGATTTGGCGATTTTTCTCTTCTTACTCATCAGCTTATTGTTAGAGATTATATTAATCTTAAGACTCCATACAGAGGAGTATTATTATACCATGGGTTGGGTGCTGGTAAAACATGCGGTTCTATTGGTATTGCAGAAGGACTTAAAACAACCAAAAAAATAGTTATTATGGCACCCGCATCTCTTATTCCCAACTACATTGGTGAACTCAAGTTTTGCGGTGATCCCATTTATAAACTCAAACAGTTTTGGGAATTTATACCTACCGAGCGCAATATTGTAAAAGAAAAACAATTTGCACAAATATTGTCTATTTCTAGAAACTTTATTCGAAAAGCTGGTGGTGCATGGCTTGTCAATAAAAATAAAAAAGAATCTAACTTTAACTTATTATCTAGCACTGAAAAAGAATCGTTAAATAAACAAATAAACGCTATGATTGAAAGCAAATATCAGTTTATTGCATACAATGGTTATAGAATGTCACATCTTGAAAGTGATTCTGATAATTTTACAAAAAACCCATTTGACAATAAGATTATCATTGTAGACGAGGCACACAATCTTGTCAGTAGAATTGTTAACAAAATTAATAAGAAAGAATCATTATCTTATAAATTATATGATTATTTGATGAGTGCTCAAAATTGTAAAATCATTTTACTTACAGGCACTCCTATTATTAATTATCCTAATGAAATTGGAATACTTTTTAATATTATTCGCGGCTACATTAAAACATTCAAAATAAAAGTCAATGTAAGAACTAGCAAAACCGTCAACTTGGAAAAAATGAAAGAACTCTTAAAACATATTCGATTAACCGATTATATTGATTATAGTCCACAAACTAAAATGCTTACTTTAACACGAAATCCTTTTGGTTTTGTAAATGATGACAAAAAGAAATACAAAGGTGTTAAATTGGATGAAATGGGAAACCTAAGTGACAATGATTATATTGAACGAGTAAGACGTGCATTATTTAGTCCACGCGGTGAAGATGATGAATTTATTGTTTTTAATAAAGAAAATGTGGAAGTTGAAAACTATAAAGCATTACCGGATACTTTTGATGAATTTAATACACTTTTCAAAAATTCAGACAATACAGTTAAGAATCCCGATTTATTTAAAAAAAGAATTATTGGATTAACATCTTATTTTAGGAGTGCACAGGAGGCACTTATGCCTGCATTTGATATTCATAAAAATTTACATGTTATTAATGTTGATATGAGTGACCACCAACTTGGTATTTATCAAATGGCTAGAGATTCTGAACGCTCTAGAGATAAAAAAAATGCACGTAAAAGAAAAAAGGCTGCTAATAATCCAGATGGATTATACGAACAAACAACATCCACTTACAGAATTTTTTCACGTGCCTTTTGCAATTTTGTATTTCCAAATGTAATTGAAAGACCCATGCCCAAAAGAGATATGAATCTCAAAAAAAATATAAAGGATAAAGATATTGATGAAAGTGATTTTGATGCTGTTCCCACAGAACGTAAAGTTATGGACATTGAAGGTAAATTTGATATAGATGATTTAGATGAATTACAACGTTCCAAAGCTGAAACCACAGATGAAGGTTATGATGACCGTATTAAAAGAGCTATTGATGAATTAAGAGCTCGCGGGGATGAATTTTTAAATATTGACAATCTTCAACAATATAGTCCTAAGTTTTTGGAAATATATAACAATATTGTTAATAAAAGAGGATTACATTTGATTTATTCACAATTTAAAACATTAGAAGGTATTGGTATTTTTAAACTTGTCTTAGAAGCAAACGGTTTTGCGGAATTAAAATTAAAAAAAGAAGGTAGTATTTATCAATTAGATATTAGCGAAGCTGATAAAGGTAAGCCTATGTTTGCATCATATACCGGTGACGAAGAGGTCGATGAAAAAGAAATCCTTCGTTGGATTTTTAATAGTGAATGGGATAAAATACCCAAAAATATAAAAGATGACTTAGAAAAAATATCTACAAACAATTATTATGGTGAAATTGTAAAAGTATTTATGATTACTGCGTCTGGTGCTGAAGGCATTACTTTAAAAAATACTAGATATGTTCATATTATGGAACCATATTGGCACCCTGTTAGAGTTGAACAAGTTATTGGACGTGCTAGACGAATTTGTAGTCATGAAGCATTGGAAGATGATGAAAAGAAAGTAGATGTCTATATATATTTAGCTGTGTTTTCTGAAGAGCAAATGAACACAGATGGGAAGGTCAGTCAAGAATTAAAAGTGAATGATTTAAGTCAATTAGACGGCAAAACTGTAATGACAACAGACCAATATATGTGGGAAATATCTCAAATTAAAGAATCCATAAATAAAAATATATTATTGGAAGTAAAAGAATCATCTATTGATTGTTCTATACATAATAAAGCTAGTAACCCCGAAAAACTTAAATGTTATTCATTTGGAAAAGTTGGACCTAATAATTATAGTATATTACCAAATATTGATGATGAAGAAAAGGATTCTGTAAGTAAAATGAACAAAAGAAAAAAAATATGGGATGGTAAAAAGGTGAAAATTGGTTCTACTGTTTATACAGCTAAGTTACCAGCATTATCGGACGGACGTATCGAAATTTATGATTATGATAGTTTTAGATACGTTCAAAAATATGGTATTGGTAATACGGTATTTGTAGGACATTATGACCCTAAAACAAAAAGACTTATTGAAGTCAATGATTAAAGTTTATAATAATAAATTTAATAAAATATATTTTATTATTATATAATAAATGTATTTACTCGATGAAATAAAAAACACAGTATTTTATCCAAATAAAAGTGATGGTGAACCACATATAGGTTATGTTTTACATAAAACTAATCATACTGTTAAAATATATGATTTTTACAAAAATATTATTGTTGATTTTGATAAACGCAATAAGGAATATTATTTTTTATATGGAGATGATAAAAAAGTAGATAACTATATAAAACAAGCTATATTAGAGGATTTAACTCCCGCGGCAGCATTAAATATGTTTCAAAAAGGAAAAGAAAAAAAACAAGAATTCACAAGAACCAGACACATGATGCCAACACCAAAAAAACCACCGCATCCTAGAAAAGGTGGAAGAAAAACTCGCAGAAAAAGAAAATACAAAAAAAGTAAAAAAAGGAGAAAGAAAAGAAAAACAAGAAGGGGGTATGGGGGAAAGTCCCCCAGGGGAAAGTCCTCCAAATATACTTATTCTACAAGTGTTACAATTAAGAAGTAGTATTTTTCATTAACTTTTCACTCAACACTTCTCGTATTAATCTTTTTACTTCTGCTACTTCTTTTTCTAAAAATTCTATTTTCTTTTTCCATTCAGGTTCGTCATCCGCAAAATGAACTCTCTTTTCGGCCCTAATTTCTATTGTGTCTATAGTTGCCTTTTCGTTGGTTATTTTTATATTTTTTTTCATTTTACCTTCTTTTTGCTTCTTTTTAAACCACATTGAATGATTTTTAAATTCTTCTTCACTTTCCACCTTTTGATAATTATTTGTTATTTTTTCCAAATCTTGCTCTCGTTCTTTAATTTTTATTTCTATTTTATCACTCACGTTATCTTTATTTAACCAATTTTTTTCAGTAAAATCTATTTGTTCTGGTAATTTTTTATTAAAACTTTGAAAATCTTTTTTATGTTTATTCATGAGTTTATCGATTTCCTCTCTTTTTTCCTTTCTACGTTCAATCTTATTTTGATAAAAATTATTATAATGCATCTTAGTTTGGTGTATCACTTCCTTTATAAACTTTTTATTAATTTCCATTAATGTTATATGTTTCGTATTTGTTAATATTGCTTCATTCAATCCATTGTATACATTTTCTATACAAATCATTATATCTTCGTCGTCTAACGCTATTTTTGATTCTTCCAATATTGAAAACAACATTTTTTGATTTTCATCTGAACCAAACATTATACTCAATTCTCTATTGTTCATATAAATAATTAAAGTAATATGTATTTAATTATTTACATTAAAATATATTTTTCTTAATCTTTTCATTTTTTTATCACTAATTTTTATTTTATTAAAATATGTCCAATCTTTTCCTTTTACTGATTCAATAATAAAATGCAAACAATACATACCGCATTCACTATTTGAATATTGATGTCTTAATGTAGTTGTATTATATTCAAATGGTGTTCCCATACTTTGAGCTTGTTTTTGTATTCTATGCGCCAATACATCAATCTCATCAGGTGCTTTATCACCATAACTGTCCATATATGTAATATTTCGTTTTTTAATATTAATAAACATTGCTACCCAATGTGAGCCCGATTGAGTATGTTTATCTAAATTAAATATTATTCCTATTTTTGTTTTTCTTCTTTTTATATTATCTGACAGATTGAATTTACATAGTTCCTCCCACACACATTCACCATATAATTTATGACTATCAAAATCTATTGGGGATGGACCCATAAACTCAAAACATCTATATGCTTTTTCATACTGTTTCATTACTTTTTGTATATCAACACTACTAAGCCATTCATTAGGTTTTTTCTTCCATTCTACCGGTTGATATGGGGCAAATGTTTTTTGGAATGTAGAATTATCCATTCCATTTTTTAAACATTTATGTTTTAACCAACATGATTCCTTATTGCAACTAGAAGACATATGTCTTCGTAAACTTTCCCAGATTTCTTTGGTATTATTTGTTCTTATTTTCACATCTTGATGTCTAGCATTCCAAATTTCTTTTAACTTATGAAGTGTTTGAGGTGTATAACAAGAGTATTCTAAAGTTTCTCCCTTTTCTTTAGGTGAACATTTTTCAAGAATGAACTTTCGCCGTGATGTCTTTCTTTTTTCTCTTTTTCTTTTTTTCTGTCGTCTTTTTCGACGCGTTCTTCTTTGAACTTTCCTCTTTACTCTTTTCTTTTGTGTTTTTTTTGGCATTATTTTCTACTAATATAGGTTCACATTCTTTTTTTTCCAAACCTTTTGTTTTGAATATATCATCCTTTAAATTTATAACCTTCTTCTTGGGATATATAATTTTTTTCTCTTTTGTATGTTTTATTTTTATATGTAGACTATCTGTTATTTTCCCAATCTTCTGCTCTCTTTTTTCCAACATTTTATTTGTATTTTTAAGATTAAACGCTCCTTGGTATTCCTTTTTTTTCTTTATACCTTCATATTCTTTCTGCATAATATCGCTTTTATCCTTAAATTTAAAATGTTCTACTGTCAAAAATAAATAGTTCTTAAAACAATTTGTTATTTGAGGTGTTATATTCTTATTATCTAATAAATCCATAGTTTGTTGTATAATACGTTCCTTATAAAACTTTACATCTTCTAGAAAATTTGGGTCACATACATTATCTTTTACCTTTCTAAAATCACTATGATTTGTTAAATACAATAAATCATATGAACTTGTTGAATCTTCCATTTAATAATACATACTAAATATTATATATTATTTTAACTATTTACTTTATTTCAGATTTTTTGTCTGTTGACGCGTATGATTGTTAAACGTCTTAAAACCTATTTGGTCAGTATTGCAAGGAACTACTGGTTTGAAATTCTCTTTTTTAAATAAACCAACGTAGGGATTAAATTCTTTTCTTCCAGCTATAAGATACTCGTTATTATACATATCACTTGTTGAATTTGGAACAAACTTAGATTGTATACCTTTTTGTAATGGAAATATAATATTTCTTAACTTTGACTCATCATCTATCTTATTCATATAACCATTAAATGGTGCTAAATTTGTTGGTGCAAATATACGTTGTTCATCAAATACACCACGATTTTCCAATTTTACACTTGATTTTTTTCTACAATCTAACATTGGAAACTGAACACGATTTGTTGCAACTGGTCTAGGTGTAAATGCTACGGGTAATTTCTCATCCGCATAGATTCTTTTATTGATTCGTCTGTTTAATTCATGTGTTCTTGCTACATTACATACATATGCTTCTCTGAAATTCATATTATATATAATAAAGAAATTATCTAAAGAATAAATACATATTAATATAAATATATGTGTGGGATTTTTTCGATACTAAATAATTCGTATTCTACAGAAGATGTTGAAAAGGCATTTAAAAAAGGTTATAAAAGAGGACCTGAATCTAGTGTATTAAATTTTTATAATGAAAAGAATTTTGTATTTGGTTTTCACAGACTAGCCATTAATGGTTTTAAAAATCCTAAATCAGAGCAACCACTCAAATATGAAAACTGTATATTAATTTGCAATGGTGAAATATATAACTGGAAATATTTACATAATATTTTGAAAATTCCCATGAACAGTATGTCAGATTGTGAAATTATTATTCACATGTATAAGAAATTTGGTATCAAATATACACTACAATCATTAGATGGTGTCTTTGCCTTTGCATTGTATGATGCTGATAAAGAAGAAATTTATTTTGCACGTGATACATTTGGTATTCGTCCTTTGTTTTACGGATGTTCTAAAGAAGGCCAAAATATTTGTTTTTCATCTGTAATTAAATGTCTCACACATCTAGAAAAATATAATAAATTATTTATTAAACAACAAAATCCTGGCTCATATAGTTTATTTAAAAAAAATAATACAGGTATGTGGAATCTTCAAAAGGTTGAATCATTTATTGATTTTCCAGTTACAAATAATAAGTATATCGAGTTTGAAGACTCTGATAAAATAATTTATAATAGTTTATCTCTTGCTGTTAAAAAACGCATTGATAATACAGATAGACCTATTGCTTGTTTGTTATCTGGTGGTTTAGATAGTAGTTTAATTACCGCACTAGTTCAAAAGAATTTACCTAAAAATGTTAAATTACACACTTGGTCTATTGGATTTCAAGGTTCAGAAGATTTACATTATGCACAAATAGTTGCTGACTTTTTAGGCACAATTCATCATTCTGTTGTTGTTAAAGAACAAGATTTTTTAGATGCTATACCTGAAGTCATTGAGACTATAGAAAGTTATGATACAACTACCGTAAGAGCTAGTGTTGGTAATTGGATGATTAGTAAATATATTAAAGACAATAGTGATGCTAAAGTTGTATTTAATGGTGACGGTAGTGACGAGTTATCGGGTGGCTATATGTATTTTCATTGTGCACCCAGTCAAGTCCATTTTGATTCTGAATGTAGAAGACTATTGGGTGATATTCATTATTTTGATGTATTGCGTTCTGATAGGTCTATTAGTTCTCACGGGTTGGAAGCACGCACACCTTTTCTAGACGTAACATTTGTTCAAAACTATTTATCTATTCCTGCTGATATTAGATACAGTTCTCATAAAAATGGATGTGAAAAATATTTAATAAGAAATGCTTTTGATAAATATAATTTGTTACCTAAAGAAGTTTTATGGAGAACAAAAGAAGCTTTTAGTGATGGGGTTAGCTCTAATAAAAAAGCATGGTATGAAGTTATTCAAGACCATTTAAAGGATATTAATTATATTCCAAAATATACTGATGAAGAATATTCTCATATGCATAACCCTCCTACCACCTTAGAGCAGAAATATTACAGAGATATATTTTTAGAAAAATTCTATGGTCATGATAGTGTGATACCATATTTTTGGATGCCTAAATTTGTAGAAGCTACTGACGCAAGTGCTAGAACATTAAAAGTATATAAATCAAAGCAAAACAATGGATTTAGGAAATAATAATTTATTTACAATATGTATCAATGAAATCAATAAAAAAAATTGTGAATCATAAATTTTTCTTTTGGGTTGCATTATTTTTCGTCGTAGCACATTTTGTATTTCTTTTACAAAACAAATATTATTCTTGTTTACTAGTTTTTTCCGCGTTATGTTTTTTCATGAAACAATACTCTAAAAATTTAGCAATTGCATTAATTATTGCAGTTTTTATTTCTTCTTTTATCTTTGGATGTAGTCAAT
>Ga0099797_100005_pt1 | contig 95860 bp, 97 predicted proteins | sample Uncmet_Sort48C_1_FD_89871 | JGI IMG/M metagenome (GOLD analysis project Ga0099797, IMG submission 89871) | Marine eukaryotic communities from CALCOFI LINE 67, Pacific Ocean - C012_Sort48C_1 | ecosystem: Environmental > Aquatic > Marine > Oceanic | place: Pacific Ocean: Monterey Bay | collected...
ATATTATTAGGCACTGAGACTTCATTACCAGAAGGTAAACTAGCGGAGCTACTTGCAGAGGGCCGTCCTCTTAAAGTTAAGGCAGGCTTCGATCCCACTGCTAAAGATTTGCATCTAGGTCATACGGTCTTAATTGAGAAATTAAGGCAGTTTCAAGCTCTTGGCCATGAAGTTATCTTTATTGTCGGGGATTATACTGCATTGATTGGTGATCCGTCAGGTAGGAATGCCACTCGGCCACCACTGACAAAAGAGCAAGTGGTTGAGAATGCTAAGACTTATACAGAGCAGGTATTTAAGATTTTAGACTCAGACAAGACGCGTGTGGTCTTTAATCATGACTGGCTTGGACAATTAGATAGTATGGACTTAATCAAGCTTGCTGCTAAACAAACTGTTGCAAGAATGCTAGAACGTGATGACTTTTCTAAACGTTATAAAGAAAATCAGCCAATTAGTATTCATGAGTTTTTATACCCATTGCTACAAGCGTATGACTCTTACCATTTAGATGCAGATATTGAGTTAGGCGGTACTGATCAAACATTTAATTTACTAATGGGTAGAGAGATACAGAAAGCATATGGTAAAAAGCAACAGGCAATTTTAACTATGCCACTGCTTGAAGGAGTAGATGGCGTTAAAAAAATGTCAAAGAGTTATGATAACTATATTGCTTTGAATGCTTCACCTAATGACATGTATGGACAAATTATGTCGATTAGTGATGCATTGATGTGGCGTTATTATGATTTAATATCAGGGCTGGAGATGGATGCAATTGAAAGCCTAAGGTTAAGTATTACAAATGGAGAGAATCCTAAGAACATTAAAATGCAATTGGCGCATTTAATTGTTGAAAGGTTTCATGGGACAGAGGATGCAGATAAAGCTCAGCAGTCGTTTGTATCACAGTTTTCAAAGAAGGGGTTGCCTGATGATGTTGCATTAGTGACACTATCTCAAACCCAGCTAGCAATGCCCTTGGGTGTGTTGCTGCGTGATCTAGGAATGGCAAATTCATCATCAGAAGGTAACCGTTTAATTAAGCAGGGTGCAGTAAGACTTGATGGTGAGACGATCCATGATAACAGTCAAATCACTGGTCAGCATGTGCTACAGGTGGGTAAGAGAAGGGTATTGAAAGTTGAAGTTTCTGGTAGTTAGTTGAGTATTTTTGACCATTCGGTTGTATTGTAAACACTAAGTGGTGCTAAGTAGTTTTTTATTGGCGCTGTATGAAGAATACGTCTTTCTTTCTCTATTTGATTTAGTTTTTCTGAATCTAGTGTAGTATACTCAAATGCCACATTGAGGTTTTCTTCCAGATCATATTGGGATAGAAATTCATTTTTAAATTGATGCCAGATCTTTTGGAATACTTCTGTAAATAAGTGGTTTTTTAAATGCGCAATAGTATTGCTATCACTTTTTATATAGTCGATCTCTCTCCCATTACCAAAATAAGATAAAAACTCAATTGAACGGCGTTTAATGAGTGCTTTTGCTTTTAACATAGCAGTTTCTTTTGTGATAAATTCTATTTCACAGTCTGGAAGTGTGCCACAGAAATGTTCAATAAGTTTATTAACTGCACCAGATACGCAGATAGGATAATCTTCTATACTATTATCATCAGCGCCATCAGTGATATTATAACCACGCTGTATCTCATAAAGTGCATTGACCATTGTCTGTCTGGCATCATCAATTTCTCCTATACGCCTATTATTATCCATTATTGCCAGTATTAGAGCATTTAAAACAAGCATGATAGGATAAGTGGCGCTACTATCACCCTCCAACTGCATATCATGGTGATAGTGTAGGTAGGTACCTAGATATCGCATTGCTGCATTAAATTTAAAGGGAGGAGAACTATTTTGTACAGGTAAAATAAAATAATAAATAGAATGCATAAGCCTTTGTCTATAGTGTGGATTAAAGTTGTTATTATAGTTAGGGTAGTTCTTCAAAAGCCGATAAATACTTGTATTCACAGATTTATGCACAGAAGCAGTGTGCGTGTTTTGTTCGTCATTAATTGCGACAGTAGTTGTATTTATTTCGGTGGTGTTTGTGTCTATATTGCTAACATAGTCAACCGCATTTATCAGTGCCCAAACTGAGGGGAGTACGATCGTACTAAGGTAAAATGTAAGTGGTGTAATCATCAAGTGGGTAATAAGTAATAAAAGCCCTATGCCCATACAAGAATCAATACTTAAAGTAATGACTTTTGAGATGAATAGCGTAATATCATAAACAAAGTTCTGAATACATGAAATATCGATATACTGCTGTATATAAAGATTATACTTAAGGGAAACAAAGTAAACGCAGTAGCCGAAAGCTGTATAAAGAAATAGTGCGGAGAGACTAGGTAGCGATATACCAAATAAGCTAACTATAATAAGTAATGGTACATGTGTTGCAATTAAGAAGCACAAAGAGAATTCAATAAGCAACCACAGTATAATTAGATAATCTTTCATTTTATTTCATCAATGTATTTAATTATATTATAGTAAAAAGCCTTCCTTATCTCAATCACATCATCGTTCTTGTTAAAGCAAAGTATGTATTTGCCCATTTTTTAGGGCAGTATGCGCTAATAAAGTCATTTAAGTCTGTGATGTCATTTGCTTTTCTGCTTAGTAGTAGGCAGTGCTGTTCATGTAAGTATTTTGAAATATGCTCATGTTGAAGTGCTGTGGGTCGTATATAGCAAATCTCGGTGAGTAGCTGCTCTTTAATCTTCATGGTAATAAAGCGATTTGCCCAGGTTACAGCACAATCTGTGATGGACTTGTTTTTTCACTTACGGCAAACGCAAGCGACTACGATGGTGCTGATTACTCATGATCTGAGTGTGGCAAAGCGGTGTGATAGAGTCATTAGCATGGAGTCGTTGTTACAATGAGATGGCAGTCGTTGTGGCAAATGCTCAGTGCATTTACGCTGAGTTTTGTGTTGGTATTATTATTGGATGGGATCCCATCACAGTTAATTGACATGAAGCGTCTGTACGGCTCTGTTTGGGTGGGTGCAGATGTGGTGGTCAAGCAGCCGCAAGCGTCTGATCTTCCTCAGCAAATTCTAGATGAAGGTACGGCGGTATCTCGAAGCATTAAGATGAGTACCATGATGCTTTTGCAGGATGATACGTATTTAATTCATCTGCAATTGATTGATGATCAATATCCATTACTGGGGCGCCTGGCCGTTTATCCCAATGGATTGATTCCCCCAGGGTCTGTGTGGATGGCTGAAGAATTTGCCCAACAGATTGGATTGTCCTTAGGTGATCAGGTTTTTATTGGTGATAAGTCCTGGACGATTGCGGGTTTTGTGACCCATCAAGATGAGCAAGTACTTGACTTTAAAGCATTTAGCCCGAGTGTTTTCATGCGCTATGACCAGGCAGCGGATGTTGGTCTTATTTCTGATATATCAAGATTAAACCACTACACTTATTTTTCGTCGCAAGATTCTTCGGTGCTCGCCCAACAACTCAGGGAACAGTTACCTAAGGATGCTCGAGTGATAGAGCCTTCTGAGTCACTTGGGCGAATTGAGCGTTTACTCTCCCAGGTTGTGAATGTATTATGGATTTCTCGGTTGCTCGGATACGTGATGGCAGGTTTTTTAATGCATCTTGCACTTGAGCATTATCATCACCATCGGGCTAGAGATATAGGGATATTGATGGCGCTGGGTGTGGGGCGCAGTCGTAGAATCGGGTATTTGTGTTGGCCGATAGTCTACACACTTTTTTTGGGAATGATCGTAGGGGCGGGTGTTTGTGTTCCGTTGATCAAAGGATTCGCAGTGTTATTGAATCAAAATTTTCCCGTTGAGGTCGTGTTGCCCCTGTGGTCACTTATCCAGCGAGCATGCTGGGTTTTCACAGCGATTGGTGATACATTAATGCTCTTGCATTTAAGCAGTATGCTAACCGTACAACGGTATTGCTATTAAGGAATCACCCGCGTTCAATTAATTATATGTTCATGTTTTTTTTCTGCGCACTGATTGCGTTATATGCCAGTATGGTCGAATGGAGTATAGGGGAAGTTATCTGGAATGGTTTTATACTGACCGCAGGTCTCATGATTATCTATGTCCTAATCTATAGTGCTATACAGGTTGTAATGAAAGGATTAAGCCGAGGGGGAGTTCGAGCCTACATGACACTCAATGGCCTACGATTGTATCAATTTGAATATACGTTTGTGGTGCTATTTGTCTCAGCCATTGTCTCAATGGGCATTTTTGTCTGGCATGTGAATAGCCAAATGATTCCAGCATGGCAAGCACAGTTTCCTGAGAATGCGGATAATGGTTTTTTGATTGGCATACAAAAGAAGGATGTTGGGCCGCTAAAAAAACAGTTTGACTGGTTAGACTCGGCATTATTTTATCCTATTGTAAAAGGTCGCCTGGTTGCCATTAATGATGAATCTGCCGCTGAGTACCAGAATGGAAAATTTGTCGATCATGAAGCGTTGAACCGGCAACTTAATTTAACGATGCTTGCGCAGCTACCACCGAATAATGATGTATTAGAAGGGGTGTGGCCAGCAGAGGGAATCTCAAGTGAAACGGGTATTATGCAACGACTAGGACTGAAATTAGGTGACCGGATAACCTTTCTGATTCAAGATAAAGAAGTCACATTACCTATTACCAGTGTGAGGGTGGCAGATTGGCAGTCAATGCGTGCAAATTTCTACTTTATTTTCCTAGATCAACAATTACAGGCGTACCCCAAAAGCTATATGACCAGTACGTATTTGCCAAATGATCAGCGTTCCACACTCACCGCGCTTCAGCAAGGCTTTCCCCATATTACATTTTTGGATGTAGAGGTGTTTATTAAGCAGGCGAGGCAGTTTGTTGCAAAAACTGTCTATGTCCTGAGCGGGTTTTTATTCATGATGGCACTATTTGGAGTGGCTGCTTTTATGATGGTGCTCATAAAGCAAGGGGAGCAAAAAAGACAGCAAGAGAATGCGATGACCCGTTTAGGCTTGAGCATCGTTGATTACCCAGTGATGCGTGATGAACTCTCTTTGGTCATGGTGTTAGCAATCATTTTCTCCTTAACTTTTGGTGTGGGGGTTATAACGATGGTGAATAATAAGCTAACTGCTACTTGGCAGTATGACTATAGAAGTTTAATATTAGTGTTAGCCCCCTGGGTGGTTATAATATTATACACGGTATTAAGACCCAAGCAGGCGCTCGATCAATCAGTATATGATTTAACAGCAGATGGGTGCTGATGATAAAGATGATATTATCACAGATTCGAGGGAAATTGGTGGATGGGCTGCTCATGGCGGCTTGTGCATTATTGAGTTATCATTTGTTGTTTGCATCCAATGGTGTGCGTTTGTATTTGCAGCTGAATGCCTTAGAGGCGTATCAGCAGGCTAAGCTTTCTGCATTAAAGTCTGAGCAGTCACAGTTACGACACAAGCAACATTTATTACAAAATGATGCGTCATTTCTTGATCAAGAGGTGAGGGTTGTCTGGGAGATGGTGAAGCCCGATGAGAAAATTTTTTGGTATACTAATATGGAGGAGTTATGATGCAATGGAAAAATACACCGAAGTGGTATGGAGTAGTCGCAAGCGTGCGCATACTATGATGGCTTTTATTAATAGCGTTGTCATAAAGGCTGACTGTGAAAATAGCGCACACCGAGATGCAGGATGACAGATTGGAGTGGGCATATAGATGCTGTTGTGGGGGCAATTTTAATCATACTTATACAAGCGATCATTAATTACAAGCTTTGGACTAAAATAAATAGTGTACAAAAAAAATTGGAGCATAAATGATGACACTAATAAAGATCAGGGTCATCCTATGTGCGAGGACAGAATTTAATTTGGCCATTGCGGTGAGGGTTTTCGGCTTGCGTAATGGCGAAACAAAGTGAGAATTTTTTGGTATACTAATATGGAGGAGTTATGATGCAATGGGAAAATACATCGATGGGGTATGGAGTAGTCGCAAGAGTGTTTCATATAGTGATCGCGATCATGGTTATTGGCCAGTGGTCAGTAGGGGGTTGGATGGTTGGGTTACCAGATAATCTTAAGGCCAATACTTATGGTAATCATAAAACTTTTGGGTTGATACTTTTAATCCTTGTGAGTATGCGGCTGTGTTGGCGGCTCATTAATAAATTACCAGACTTGCCTACTCTAACACCCCATTGGCAAGTACTTGCTGCGCGGAGCCTGCATCGTTTTTTTTATGTGTTGTTAATTGTTATCCCGATTACTGGTTGGATGATGTCAACGGCGGCTGGATACTTGCCCGCATTACCTTGGGTCGGAAAAGTTGCTTTCCCCTTTTTCCAAGCAGAGAACTTTTGTGTCGCTGGGGTGTGTTATATTCGTGAGGATGTGGGTGCCATCACACATGATCTCCATGAAATTATAGCATGGTTTTTGGCGTTTTTAGTGGTGATTCATTCGGGTATTGCCCTTTGGCATGCGCATTTAAAAGATGGTGTTTTTGAAAGAATCTTTATTGATAAGACAGGCTAAGTTCGTTTCTAAACTAATTATAGCGATGTTTGTATCATTTTTTGATGATGATTTATCATGTGATCATATTGACTTTTTTTTAATTTATTGAAAAAATTTCACTTTGTGTTATGATAATTATAAATATTCAAAAAGAGTACAATAAATGAAAAAATCAAGTGTAGCGCATCTTGTCACAGGCCTTAAATTCGGAGAGGATCCATTCACCAATCTTGTGTTTGTAAAAACAAAAGATATGATAAATAAAGAGTTTAAGGAAAGGATGGCAAACGGAGAAAGTCTAGATGCCCCTGCATTTGGCTTAGGTGTTTCACTGATACATTTTGCTGCATACCAGAAACACGAAGATATCGTTAGGGAGTTATGTCATGCACATGAGGCAGAAGGTATTACGGATAAAGTCAATATTGACAAACAGATTGTAGCTGAACATCCAGGGAAACTGGCTGGGCTAGAAGGACGTAGTGCTTGTTGGATAGCGGCTTCATTTGGTCACCTAGGATGCTTAAAGCTGCTTATTAAGGAAGGTGCTAATGTTGCATTAGCAGATAAGGCGGGTGTTACGCCACTTATGATTGCAGCTAAAAACGGCCATGATCATTGCATAATGCTGCTTATTGAAGCAGGTGCGCATATTGAGGATTTAGATACTTATGGAAATAGTGCTTGCCTTTTTGCTGCTTACAACGGTCATAAAGATTGCTTAGAACAGCTTCTTCGCACTGGCGCTAATCATTCAGTCGCAAATAAGAACTATAAAGCGACGCCTTGTATAGCTGCTGTTCAAGGAGGCTATATAGATTGTTTAAAATTACTTCTTGAGGCTGGTGCTAATCCTTCAGCGTCATATATTGAAGGAGCTACTGCTTGTATGTTAGCTGTTGAATGTGGCCGTATTGATTGCTTAAAAATGCTTATTGACTTTGGTGCTGACTTTAACGCGGCAAATAATGCCCGTAGGACTACATTGATGATTGCAGCAAGTGCTGGACGTCTAGATTGCTTAACCGCTCTTATTGAAGCTGGTGCAAAACATTCAGTTACAGAAGGTAGTGGCTTTACTGCTGCTATGTTTGCTGCTGCATTTGGCCATAAAGATTGCTTAACCGCTCTTATTGAAGCTGATGCAGATGTTTCAGGGTCAGAGAATGCGGTTTATAATGATTGTGTTGTAGCTGTTCAAAATAACAATAAAGATTGCTTAAAACTGCTTCTTGATGCCGGTGCTAAACCTTCACTGGTAGGTAGTACAGGACTTATTGCTCATATGATGGCTGTTGAAAATAGCTATATTGAGTGCTTAGAAATACTTATTCAAGCAGATCCTAAGCTTGTTTCATTGGCAGATCCTGAGGGATTTACTGCTTGTATGGTAGCTGCTCAAAATGGCGACGAACCTATATTAAATCTGCTGATTATTGCCGGTGCTAATGTTAACGCGGCAACCAAGACAGGCGTTACTGCTTGTATGATAGCTGCTAGAGAAGGTAAGATAGAGTGCTTAAAATTGCTGCTTAGTGCTGGTGCTAATCCTTCTGTGGTATTAGTTGATGGCAATACTGCTTCTATAGACGCTGCTAGAGGAGGTAAGACAGAGTGTTTAGAACTGCTTCTTAGGGCTGCTAATCCTTCTGAGACAAACAATACAACAAACCATACTGCTATTATGCAGGCTGCGATACAGGGACATACTCATTGCTTAGAACTATTTTTTGATAAGGTTTTTAATCCTATTAAGTCAGCTGGTCTGCTTGATACCGAAGGAGCTTGTGCTTTCATGTGGGCTGTTGAAAGTGGTCATGTTGATTGTTTAAAACTGCTTATTAAACTGGGTGTTGATAGAAAAATTCAGTCAATAGACGGTAATACACCATTGGGTCTGGCAACAAGCAAGGGGCATTTAGATGTTGTGAAATATTTAAAGTCGCTAGATCATGAAGAAAGAAATGAGAGGGAACGTCAGGATCAGCAAAAAGTTAAAGAGAAACATAATATTAAAAAACAAACCGACAACTACTGGGAGAACTTAGGGGTTTCAGGTTTGGAGTATTGTGATTCTGTAGTTATAGACAAGCATTCACTCAAGAAGGATTCTGACTGTAGAGTTCTTATTAGTGAGGGAGGGCATAGCTTGCACATTAGTCAATCGCTTTTTATGGAACAATTTGCAGATGCCATATACACAGACAAAAAGAAAGACACAGCGGTTATTAAAAGACTAAAAGATCACCTATCCATTCAAAGGCGGCTAAAGGAGTTAACTGAAACCTATCAAGGTATACTAAAAAGCCTACCTGAGGTTAGTGATGCGGTGCTTCAACTTTCTGATCTTAATGTTGAGCACCAAGGCCTTAATGACCTACAATCTCGTTTGAGAAACGCAGCTTCTAAAATGCAGAATTTTAGAGCAATGATTGAGAAGAATATCAAAGTATTGAATGACGTCAGAAAGCGGAAGCTGCATTTGTTTGAGGAAGACGGGCAACTAAGGTGTAAGATTATTATTAACGGTAAGCTTAATGATACAACAGTGGTCGACTCACCTAAAGTCATACAAAAAGCAAAGGATGCTCAGTCTTGTTCTCAAGGAAAAATCACTGAATATCATGATATTCACTTAATGATAAAAGCTCTTGTGGATATTGAGTTAAGGGGCCACAAAGAAACATTTGCTCCATATGAGCAAGTGCTAAGTGAAGATTTGAATTGGCGGCCACTGTTTAAGGAAGCTTGGGAAGAGAAAAAGAAAACGTATTTTGGGTTGCAAAAGTTTATTAATCATTGTGAATCTTCCAAGTATGAAGCTGCTCGAACATTACGGGAATATTTAACATATGTTATTGAAAATGCTAATAATTTGAAAATGATAGAAGGCAATCTCGAGAAAATGAAAATAGCACAGCGTGAAAGGATGAAAATATCGGATGCTGTTGATAAATTGCAGGCCAATAAAGATAACGCAAAAAAACTAAAGCTATCAGGAGATATCGTAAATCGTATCACCGTTTTCATAGAACTGTATCATGCTAAAATAAAGGAAGGGAGTAGATTTATTCCATCTAAGTGGTTAAGAAAATATAAGACGATTCTTGCAGATGCGCAGATTGCTCCGATTCCAGCAACGAAGATCAAGGGTAAAGGTGAACCTAAGGCTCAAGAAGCGCGAGGTGGCGTATCCCGAAACACCCAGGCAACAGGTGGTGAAGTATCTCCAGGAAACACTGCTAGTGTGCCCCAAAACACCTCGGCAACAGGTGGTGATGACACCCAGCAGATAAAGCTAGAAGTATTTTCTTCAAAATTATTAGGGTCGATTTTGAAGAAAGCACGCTCTCTGCAAGAAAATGGTAGGACATGTGCTAAACGAGCAGTGATTAGACATTATGTGGGTGTTATTCAACATCATAACCCGCAGAACGAACAGTTAGAATATATTCATAACTTAATGGGTCATCAGCTGCAATTTGAAGATGAAGGCTCCGATGTAATAAATGGTCTTCTGATAATTATGATTCGTAGTGGTGGAAACTTCTTGGATTCTATAAATAAGATGCGTAAGCGGTTAGAGGGTTTTTTGCTGTTAAGACCTGAGGAAGAAAGAGAAGTGTTTGCATCCAGGGTAACTGAAGAAGCATTGGATGAGTTGCTTATAGGATTTTCGGGATCATTTACTCATCCCGATTTATCTGGGCTTGGCGAAGAATCTACAGAATTTTATTGTGCGATAAACGAGTACTATACGAGGTTGGATCACCTGCATACATTTTATAAGTTGGTTAAATGTGGTGGTAAAGCCCATTCAGAAAAGCTAACTGATTGGAGTTTTGTTCAAGGTTGTGTTAGTAAGAGAAACCGTCTGAGGCATGATAAATCTATATTAATGGCTATGGAGGATAATTATAATAGAATATCTGATTTAACCAACAATCTTCCATCTTGTGCCCACCCAGGCTTCAAGTAATGAAGGTTTTCTGCTGAAGAAAAGACTTACCTATCCGATCATGTTAGTCTAAAGGGGGTTTATTGATTTTATATTAACAGTTTCAATATAGTAAACGCCTTGAAGTATGTATGATTAATTTTCATCATTAAAGATCTACATAATATTTATCTAAAATTCCGTTATCTATAGCCCAAAGAGCACATAGTGAGAGAGTTACAAAAATAGCACCTGAAAACATCCATATCTTAGGTTTGCAAGAAGGTAGGTAGCTATCGATATCATCTTGATCCACAGTGACACCCGATACTTCATACGGCCACCAGTTGTCACAATGTGGGCAAGCAATTACTTTCCTTTTTAAAAATGGCAAAAATGGTATATCGCAAATAGTATAGTATGTTCTAGTGCAATGAAAAACAAGCTGACTTTTTTCACATACAGCGCAAGTAAGCTCAAGTTCAAGCCCATGGTAAGCATATATTTTATTTTCCCACCAAAATATCATTTTAAAGCACCCCTGGTGGATATTTTGCTGCAAATTCAAGCTCATGTATAGTTATTGTTTGTGATATGAGACTAGATTTCCTACTACTCATACACTGGGTCGGACATAAACAGGCTTAAGATTAGTCATGCTTGTCGCTTTTAAGTCATTATGTTTATAGTATCGTAAAAGTGTTTTGGCATCAGCTGACAGAGGGATTGCTGGATAGATATTGCCATATAGTTGTATAATATCATTAAGAGAGGACTGTGCTACGATGCTAATTGCACTATTTGCTTTCCCATTCTTAAATGATTGGATATAGGCTTCATTTTTTCTTGCATCAAGCGCTATGGTGAACTCTAGTTCGGATCGTTGCGAGGCAAGTAGCTCAAACTGATTAACAGCGTGTATCTTAATGCTTTTTGCACGGGCTATTCCTTGGGCAAAAGCAATACCTGATCTTAAGCCACTAAAGCGTCCAGGACCAATATTAATGATGAGTGCTTCAACACTGGCTATGTCAATGGGTTTAAGCTGATCGTAGAGTGTGATTTTAATATCAGACCATGAGACATCCAAACCATTATCGGTCACGATAGAGTAGGTCATTTGGCTTGTATCAATGGCTAAAATCATCTACACGCTTCATTGAAAAAGAGGATAAGGTGACACCTATGTCTTGGGGATGATCGGAAATATATTTCAGGAGCGCGCCGCTGAGTTGTTCACTTGAGGTTGCTTCCTCCTGGGGATCAGCTGGGTGGGTGTCTTTTGGGTATATTATACTCAATAGGGGAGAAGCAACTTCTGTGTTATAAGGGCTGTTTGGATTGCCTGTGGGTGCCTTTACACTTCTTAAGCCGTTGGCATAAAACGTTGTCTTGAATGTTAAAATATGCAGCCACAATTCTTCTGGCAAGTGGGGACAACCTGTCTCAAGGATGGCCGAAATGATCTTTGAGATATGTGTAACTAGTTTATTAATTTTTGGTTGAACTTCAGACACGAGTGGAGAGACTAGCTTATTTAATCGCGTCCCCTGTTCGGCAATAGGCTGCTTGATTACCATGCTTGCTTGTGCAGCAGTATAGTGGATCATTTCTTTTGGAGCATCGACTACATAAGCATCTGCTAGACAAGTATGCTCAGGTCTTGAAATATGCACAGCGATTTTGATAATGAGTTCCTTAGTCATATGAGGACTGTTAAGAATTATGGTTAGGAAATTATTCTTCATTTCTAAGGCGTTACTATGGGTGCAAACGTCAAATGCCAAGCCGACCAAATTGCTCAGCTCAAATATGGAGCCAGTGCTTTGAACTCTTTCCATGAATCTTTTGATATGAGGACGATTTTCAAAATTATGGGCTGGAAGGGGGGGTATTTCCATCTCTAGGATCAGGGCTTGGAAAAAATGTTAATAAGTAAAAATGGATATTATTATATAACATATGATTATATTGCGTAACAATATGATGGGCTTTGTTGACCAATCGATTGGTTTTTGAGAAATGTAGACAGGGGTTTGGGAATGTATTAACAATATTAATATGCATGGCACGTATTCTTTTTTGAATTGAAGCTAGTATATAATTATTATGTATGGCATGCTTTAAATAATAATTAGAGGCAATTTTTGTAAATATGGGTTTTCTGAATTCTATTGTATGATTATGCATCATATATTAACCCCTGTTATGAAACTCATTTTATATTAGCGTTTTTTCTGGAAGAAAGCACGTAGTTGCTCACGACACGCAGCCTCCATGACACCACCTAAATGTGTTGGATGATGGTTTAAGCTTAAAGTTTTTGTTCGCTCTGGTTGAGAGAATACACCATTTTTTGCATCACTCGCGCCATAAATAATATGAGAAACTCTAGACTGAATGATTGCACCATAGCACATAATACAGGGCTCTAATGTAATATATAGGGTTGTATCTTTTAATCGGTGATTGTCTTGTGCTAAACATGCCTGGCGTATGCATAGTATTTCTGCATGCGCAGTAGGGTCTTTTTGCGTAATGGTTTGATTATGGTTTTTTGCAATGATAGCACCATTGGCAATTATCACTGCACCAATAGGTACTTCACCATTTCTCTCTGCGATACATGCTTGCTCAAAAGCTTGCTGCATCCAATCTAGATGAGTCATCAATCTCTAAAGTTATTAAATTGTACGGGCATATCGAGTTTTTCCTCTTTGATCAGATCCATAATTGATCTTAAATCATCGATTTTCTTAGCAGTAACCCTAACTTTCCCATCCATAATGCTACTTTGTGCCTTAATTCTGGCACTCTTGATTAGTTGGTTAATTTTTTTGCCATTGGGGGTGTCTATTCCTTCCTGGACTGTAAAAATCTTTCTGGCGCTACCTAGCGCTGTTTCACTTACAGAATCTTTTAAGACGCCGATGTCAATTTTTCGAGCGACTAAACGTGTATTTAATATCTTCTCTACTTGCTCAACTTGAAACTGGTCAGATGCAGCAATTGTAATTTTATCTTTTTCGTGTGATACGGCCGCACCACTGTCTTTTAAGTCAAAACGCTGTTTAATCTCACGATTCGTTTGATCTACAGCATTGGTTAACTCATGCTGGTTTACTTCAGATACAACGTCAAATGATGGCATAATTTTTCTCGGTATATTTATTCAGTTATAACGCGCGAGCGTAGAGAAATCAAGTGAAACTTTGCTTGAAAATTACTATGATTAATATATACTTGATTGCGAACCATTTGGAATAATGATATGACAGTAGAAAAGCTATCTCCTGGAAAAGATGCACCTAATGAGGTGGATGTAGTGATAGAGATTTCCCCTCAGCAGGGACCAGTTAAGTATGAGATCTGTAAAGACTCTGGTCGCCTAAAGGTTGATCGGTTTATACAAACATCTATGATGTACCCTTGTAATTATGGTTATATACCTTCAACACTATGCGATGATGGTGATCCTTGTGATGTTTTGGTGGTCAGCCCATTTGATGTTATTCCTGGATCGATTATAACAGCACGTCCTGTTGGCATGTTAGTGATGGAGGATGAAGCTGGACTTGATAATAAAATTTTAGCAGTTCCTACATCTGACTTATCAAAAAGCTATGACCAAATTCAGTCTATTAAAGATGTAGATGTGACGCTATTGAATAGAATAGAGCACTTTTTCCAGCATTATAAAGACTTAGATTCAAATAAGTGGGTTAAATTACAAGGCTGGAAAGATGCTGACGATGCATTAGCTGAAATCCAGGCAAGCATTGCTGCTTTTCAAGGCTAATTAAAGTAATGACTGTCTTTATCCAGTAGGCCATTTCGTATAGCCAAGTGTATTAGTGATACTTCATTTTTGATGTGAAGTTTTTCAAAGATTGCTTCTTTACATCTTTGTAGCTCAGTTGGGCTCATATTCTGTTTTTCAGCAATGTTATCCGTAGTATCTCCGATTACCATGTCAGAACAGATGACTAACTCTTGACTGGTTAAGCAATCAAATAACCGATCACGCCCAAGTAAATGTTTGGTTCTTATTTTTTGTGATACAGCATGACATATGTACTCATTTCCTTGGCTTATACTGTTAATTGCGTCAATCATTTCCGATGCAGATACGCCTTTAGTAATGTAACCTTGCGCACCAGCTTTGAGAATCTGTGATGGATAGTGATCATCACAATGCACAGATAGTGCTAAAACTTTTGTATGCGGATGTGCGTTTAATATATTTCTTGTTGTCTCAATACCTCCTTGTCCAGGCATTGATATATCCATTAAAACGACCATAGGTGAGTTTTCAGCCATTAGGTTTTCTGCCTCTTCACCACTACTTGCTTCAGCAACTACAGATATGTTTTGGTGTTCATTTAATATTTTTCGTAATCCTGTTCGAATGATTGCTTCATCATCTACAATCATCACTTTGATTGTAGGAGACAGTACTGACATGTTAATGTCAGTACTGCGTAATACCTGTTTATTTAATTGGTTTCTCATCGTAAACTCCACTCAATTTATCATATACTAGACAGAAAAAAAGAGTTGGCAGAAAAACTTATATGTTCTTATTAAATAGCAGATTCACTGATACAAAATCGTCACGACTATATTGCAATGAAGCAGTTAACCAATCATTGATAATGTAATCTAGAATGGCTAATGTATTTTCTTGGTTTAATTGATGTTGAAATGATACCCAAATTTTCTCACCAATTTGTTTAGAGATCATTAACTCAGAATCTTGTAAGTTTGAGGTGAATGACTGAGAGTTATTAATCTTCGGTCTTAGCGTGACACCTTGTAATAAAAAGTTATTAACTGTTTGAATCAATATAAGCACACCTTCGTCACGACGCATACCGCTAATGATTTCAAGTAGTCTTGGGTTTTCATTCCCTTTCTTTAGTGCTGTGCTATTGGTTATAATTTGGCTCAAGCTTTCAACTTTACTTAGATGTATTGGATTGGTTGTTATTTCAAACGAGGGGGCTTGTAATTTGCCTGTAACGGCTAAGTTAATGGTTGCGGTTGTAATGTCTGATTGGCTTGCGTGTATGGTGCTTGATCTCTCTAAGGCCATATTGAGGAATCCATCTAGCCACTGCTGTTTATTATAAGAAATTGATAAATGGTTCAGAGGTATTTGGCGGTTTAACATTGTCAGCGTTGGGTCATTAACATCAATTCTTCCTATAACTGATTCAGTGTCATTTTTTGGTATATTTAGAACAAGATCACTAGATGCACTTCCTTGAAAACCTAGTACATTAAATGGAATATCATTTGCGTGGATTTCAAAGTTGTAATCAAGTGATGTACCTGATGGTTTTGGGGTGGGGAGGTCGCCGATAACATCAATATCTTTAGGAAATACGGTAAAATGAGTAGAGGGGTCAAAACTGAGTGTCAATTCATTTAGGTTTAGCTGGCCAGATATGCTATTTTTATTAATGACCAAGTAAACAGAACTACTAACTTTATTATTACTGTTCTCAAATTTTAAATCATCACTAACAATATAGGTATTTATATTATCATTATTGACTGTGACCATACCTTGAGGAGAATGTAGTTGGCCGCTCAAGTATCCATTGTTCCAAGCTAGGTTTCCTTGTTCAATTTGATAATCTAATGGGAATGCAAAATTAGGCACTATGTTTAATAATGTTCCACTAAAGTTTGATAACTGGTAGTGCCCGGACGTTTCTATTGGGGCGTTGTTTGGTTTTCTTAGCATGATATTGCCAGATAAAACGCCTTGGTTTAGAACAAGCTCGGTGTCATAGTCAATGATACCTTGGCTATTAAATGATAATGATAAGTTCTCTATTATTGAATGAAGATGCCCGTGATCATGGGTAAAGTTGTATTCACCATTAAATGATAGTTGTTGGCCATTACTTGAAGTAAGCAGGGTTTTGGGTAGTACAACAGATTCGTGGTTAATGATTAAAGGATGGGTTTGATCCAGTGTCCAAGAGATATCATGATGACTATGTACATTGAGCTTTTTGACAGCAAGCGCTATGTCTGCATTATCATTTGTTAGTTGCATATGTATGCTCTGTGGTTTTGTATCATGCAAAGATAATGCAAATATATCGTAGCTATCATCATTTTTGTTGACCTTTAAGCTTGGTTTATCAAGAATAATTAAAGGGTTTCTGAGCTGCTCTGCTGATACATAGAGTATGCTGCTTGTATTGGTGTCATATGTGATCTGCAGGTCACGAATTTTCATTAGCGGGAGTGTTAAAAAGTCTGCATGTACGTATAAAGCAACAGAACCTGATTGATAGCTAGCATTAATAAAGCAGTCTCCATTAAAGTAAGGACTGATACGTGATAAGTTGTGAATGTTTGCTGCAGCTATGATGGTGTTTTGATCAAGGTTACGTATTTTTACATAAGAGTCACTATGTGTTGCATTTAGCGTATACGTTGCATTTAAGTGATCAACTTTTCCAGTGATATCCAAGGGGCCTGAGTGCGTAGGTATACGAATACTATCGATATTTGTTATGACTTGCTGAGTCTTTAGATCAATAAACGCAGTTAGTTGAATATTACTTTTTTGATCATGGTCAATAACGACAGAGATCTGTTTGTCTGCTTTAAAGTAATCAATTGCAATGTTTTGTATAGAAGAAGACGCAGTAGATTGTAGATGAATTTTGTGTGGTTCATCTGTGTACTCTAGTTCAATAACACCATTTTTTGATGTGAATGAAAGGTATTTTAAATCATTTTTCTGCTTATTTAAGTTTACATTATATGTCTGTTCATATAGGTCAAACGAGGCTTTGAATTCTTGGTCTGTATAGTCGAAAGTGATTGTTTCTATGGTGATGGGTGATAATAGCGAGGCTAGTTGTATGGTTATGTTTTTAATGCTGACATGTTCTGGCTTAAACGTTAAAATGTTAAGCCCTTTTATTTCGATGTCATCTAACTGCAGTGAACGGTCCTGTTGGCTATATCGGACGGTATCAAAGTGATAATGTCTTGACCACAGACTGCCTTGGGCGTTCTCAATATGTATATCAAAGAGTGTTTTGATCAAGCTTGTGTAAAGTGGTGTTGCAAACCTTGATAATAAAAAAATAAATATTAATGATGTGCTTAGTGCAAAGAATAAACTTTTTGATAAACGCTTCATTGCAGCTCATCTCCTGGTTCTGCATGAAATAATATAACCCATTTAGAGCCATTGGTTAATCGACCAATTGACAAATCAAATCCACCAAAGTTTGTACTGTAGGATAATAAGATGCCAGCTGCCGGGTTCAGTGAAAAATCATCTGAATGCGTGCAATAGCCACTGTCATAAAATCCCCCAATTAAAATATTTTGAGGAAACTTGACTTGAAAGCTATTGCGAGAGAGAAAGAAGTTTTTTCCCTCGTTTATTTCATGATAATCGAGCCCACGATGTGAATTACCACCACCTAAAAAGTACTGCATGGATAATGGGTATTGCGCAAACTCCTCTGTCCATACTTTTCCAAAAGTTGTTCTATTGCGAATCGTGAATGGCTGTAAGTCTGTTTTTAATTTTGCACTTGCGGTCAGTTGGAAAAAATTAATATCAGAGCCTAATGCTTGCAAACCACCACGAGCTTTTGCTTTTAGCTTTAAGGTATTTGTTCCTTGTTTAGAGCGTGTTTGTACTTGATATTGAGGAAAGATTAGGGTTGTAATATAAGGGTCGAGTTGATTGAGGGTAGATTCTTCCATCAGGAGGTTCAATGAAAACTGGTGTTCCCATGTTTTATGAGACTTTTGTGTTAATGCATAGAGTTGTAATGATTTACTAAAGTCTTCAGCTTTCACGTTGCTATCTGAATATGAAAGCGAGATTAAACTAAAATCATCAATGCTGTATTCAGAGGGAATGATTAACTGTGATTGCCCATGAATATTTGCCGTCTCACCTGGGGAGATGTGAATGGTATTGGTTTGCTTAATACCACAGCTGCCCAGATTATTAAATGTAAAGCGTGTTTGGAGGTCAGGGGTAAGTGTTTTTTCGCCCAAGTTTGCTCTAAGACCTAAACCAAAAAAGTAATGATTAGACGCAATATCTTCATAGTTAACGATGATGTCTTGTATATGTGGCTCTAAATCTCTAGGTTGTGCTTTTACTTCACTAAAGCTAAATAGTCCTGATTTAAGCATATTCGTTTGAAAAGCACGAACCTTGTCATCACTAAATGTTTCACCTGGGGTAATATTATGATAGCGATTAAAGCATTGGGGGTTGGCTTTTTCTGGTAAGATAATATCCCCATATTGATTTTTTTGTTTAGGGTTAACCAATATTGTAATGTAGGCAAAGTTTGTATAACGATTAATACTGGTTTCACCACGTGTGACAAGCACATCATAATAGCCTGCATCAAGCGCGGCTTTTTTTATGTTATTGGTTATGTCTGATAAACTATCCATATTAAAAGGTGCGTATTCAAAAGAGGATACACTTTGCCTAACAGCTTCCATCAGCTTTTCGTCTATATCATTACGGCTATAATCAATATTAATTTTCTTTATATACGCAATTTGATTAAGCGAGATATTAATATGTATATCCATGTTTTGTTGGTTTACTGTAACTGTTGGATTAAAGTAGCCATAGGGCTTAATCGCCTCAACTGTTTCACGTTGTATTTGATCAATGCTTTGTTCATTGAGGTCATTCATGCTGGTTCTTACTTTGTACTCTAGTCGTTGTAAGATGTTTTGCTCAATGTATGGAGGCGCGCCATTAATCACAAACGCAGCAAGTGCAGACTGTGTAATAAAAAAGTATATTAATCGTAAGTATCTATACATATCTGAAACAATTTTAGTTATATTAACGGAAATTGTGAACAAAACCTAGTATATTATTACAGAGAATTGGAGTTAAAATGCAGCAGTATTGTTTAAATTTAATAGGGTTGACTTTTTATCAAAGTAAAAGGCAACAATGCAGTCCTTTGCTTGCTGATATTATTCGATTCATTACAGCGTTGGATATGGATTACTCGTTGAGCAATAATGTGTTAATGCTGAAGCAAACTAGAATATTACTTGTAAAGGAAAAGAAAGTCATATTCAATGAGATTATGGAGGTTTTTTATGGTGAGTAATATGGATAACTATGCTGTAATCGCAGCATCTGACCCTGAAATAGCCAAGTATTTGGGCCGAGAGAAACAACGACAAAATCAGACGATTCAACTCATTGCTTCTGAAAATTTTACATCAAATGCGATTTTGGCTGCACAAGGATCTATTGCTACAAATAAATATGCAGAAGGATTACCGGGTAAGCGGTACTATGGGGGGTGTGAAGATGTGGATGCAATTGAAACACTTGCAATAGAGCGAGCGAAACAGTTGTTTTCAACAGACTTTGCTAACGTGCAACCACACTCAGGTAGTAGTGCAAACTTGGCTGTATTTTCAGCATTGTTAAAACCAGGCGATACTATTTTAGGGATGGATTTAAATGCAGGGGGGCATTTAACGCATGGTCATCCGGTAAACTTCTCGGGTAAGATATATCAAGCATTTCATTATGGAGTAAACCCAAAGGGGATAATTGATTATGAGCAAATTGAAACATTAGCTAAACAGCACAAGCCAAAACTTATCATTGCAGGTTTTTCAGCTTATTCTCAAGTGATTAATTGGCAGATTATCAGAGAGATTGCATCACGCTATGGTGCTTACTTCCTTGCAGATATGGCGCATGTTTCAGGGTTGGTTGCCGCAGGTTTATATCCATCACCAATACCTTATGCAGATGTTGTCACTAGTACAACGCATAAAACTTTAAGAGGGCCGAGAGGAGGAATGATTCTGGCAAGCAATAATCATCAATTACCCAAATTGATGAATAGGGCAATCTTTCCAGGAACACAGGGTGGGCCATTGATGCATGTTATTGCTGCCAAAGCAATTTGTTATCATGAAGCGATGCAGCCAGAGTTTAAAACATATCAGCAGCAGGTATTAAAAAACACTGCAGTTATGGCAAAGATATTGAATGAATCAGGTTTTTCTATAATCTCTGGTGCACCTAAGTGTCATATGTTTTTACTCTCTTTGAGAGATAAAACGATAAATGGGATGCAGGCACAAACAGCGCTAGAGAAAGCAGGGATTGTTGTGAATAAAAACAGTATACCCAATGATCCATTGCCACCACACAAGACCAGTGGTATTCGTATCGGCAGTCAAGCTATGACAACACGTGGGTTAGATGAAGCGGGTGCAAAACAAGTTGCCAAATGGGTAGCAAATGTGTTAACTAATCCTAGTGAGGAAAATATTAATATAGTAAGACAGGAAGTATCAGCGTTTTTGGAGAACTTAGCAGATGTGCCTGATTTACATTAGGAGAGTATTATGTACTGCCCATCATGTTCATCAAGAGAGTTAAGGGTTTTAGACTCAAGGCCTTATTTTGAGTTAAATCAAGTGAAGAGACGCCGCCAGTGTTGTCATTGTGAATACCGATTTACCACAACTGAGGTGATTGAAAGCGGTATGCCAAAGGTGATAAAGCGCTCAGGTGCGCTTGCTGAGTTTAATGCAGAAAAAATCAGAAGCGGGGTAATGCGGGCGATTGATAAAAGACCTTTAACCCTCGGACAACTTGATGCTGTTATAGAGAAAATATTACAAAGAATTAATAAGATGCAGGTAAAGCACTTGCGTTCTGAACAGGTTGGCTATATGATTATAGAGGAACTGAAAGAGTTAGACTTGGTGGCAATGATTCGATTTGCATCAGTTTATCATGCTTTTCAGGATGCGGAATCGTTTAAAGTATTTATTGATGAAATTTTAGCGAATAAACAAATATGTGAGCCTGTTGATGAAGAATAAGAAATCGAGAACCCAAACCCGAGTCTATGCGATGGAGGTTTTATATCAGTGGTTACATACATCTGATGATATTGATGATATGCTTGAGCGTTATGCTGAAAAAAAGCGTGTGGACGCTGATTATATGGTCACGCTGGTTAAGGGAAGTTTGGCTAAGCGTCAGGAAATCGATACAGCAATACGTCCATTTTTAGAGGAGCGAGCACTTGAAGAAGTATCGCAAATTGAGTATGCGATTTTATTGGTTGCTGCGTTTGAATTAATGAATAAATTTGATGTTCCTTATAAGGTTGTCATTAATGAAGCCATTAATCTCTCTAAGCAGTATGGTGCGGTAGAGTCACACAAGTTTATTAACTCGGTATTAGATCGATTAGCAAAAGATGTTCGAGGTATTGAATGTCAGGGTTGAGAAACCGTATTTTGTACATATATGCAATTGGTTTCGGTAGTGGGTTATCACCCAAGGCACCTGGTACAGTGGGAACGCTCCCAGCGCTCCCAATGGCTTTCTTATTGTCATATTTGGATTTAGGATTACAACAGTTAAGCTATTTACTACTACTGATAATATCAATAATAGCAGCAGATATTGCTGGTAGGCAGCTATTTGATCATGATCATAAGTCAATTGTATGCGATGAGATGATTGGCATTTTGCCACCACTTTTATATTTCCCAATAAAGTGGTGGCTTGCCATATTTATCCTATTTCGTTTCTTTGATATTCTTAAGCCTTGGCCAATTTGCTATATTGACCAGCATGTCAAAGGGCCAGTGGGTTGTATAGTTGATGACTTGCTGGCAGGTCTTTTTGTTTTTCCTTGCTTGTATTGGCTTTAGATAGCCCCAAGTGCGCAGCATATATCATGATGGCTGAAAGTGGTTTGTAGCTCATCCCCATGAATACAGGTTTGCTAAAGGACTGGTTGATTTTTTGATATGTTTTGTAATGATAGTGCTTTAGCCAGGATGCATAACTAAATATAATTGCAATGTTAAGGTATAATAAGTGCGTAATAGACCCATAATTTTGATTAAATGGTGGTTTCTGTTTCGCAGTATCTTCATACAGGGTGTTCATGCTATTATGCATAACCATATATGACATGCTTGCACCAAGTAGTGCATTTAAGCTGAGTAGTCCATAACTACCAGCACTAATGGCTGAGTTTGCGACTGCATTCAGCACAGCAAGCATGAGTAATGCTGTAAGACCCCATGATTCTGGTCGTTTAGCATGCTGATAAAAATGCTTAGCCTCATTCACACTAAACTGAATATCACAAAGACCTAATGCAATTAAGCCTACATAGCCAACTAACTGAACGAATCTTTGAAGAATGATTGATTGTATAGATGTATATAGCAAGGTAATGGAGGGAGAAAAACCTACAACACATAATGTAATGGATGCAAAAGACGCCAAGTTGCTGATTAAATGCTCAGCTCCATCCAATTCATCGTGTTCAGCATCTAAATAGATAGCCATTGAGACAATACAAACCCAAAGAAGCTGTGTGGCATGGGGGAGGGCAAATGATATACAGTATACTAATGCGTATAGTAATTTTTGATCAAAGCCATGATCAATAATTGCGTTACAGTCATTGATATACAACCCAAAGGTACCCATTGCATTTGCTAATGCGACGATGTGCATTAAAGTATCTGGTATCAAGGTTTTAATTAGCATAACGCTTTGCCTTAACTCAGTGATGGATAATAGTGTAAATGCATACATTAAAATACTTCCACAAAAAGTTAGTATGACAGCGGATAATGATTGTTTGCCCTGAAAGCTTTTTAAAATATCACCAAAGTCTCGCCAATACAGAACTAGGTTTAGAAAAAAGCACGCAAATGCACATACAATACTTATTCCTATAGGTGCTAAAAGTGATAGTGATACAAACACAGATATTGCACTACTAAGTGCCAATAATAATGAAATAGAGTAACCTAAAAGGTATTCAAAATTAATATACATAATGATTCCGATTTAAATTCTGTTGTTTACTCAGGTCTGAGTAGCTGATTGATGGCTGTCTTCCTCCGCGTGTTTTTATCAGCAAACTTAACAATAATCGCAGCATGTAAGCTATAAGCACCATCCTCACTCGGAATCGTTCCAGGTACTACCACAGCATCCTCAGGTATCTCACCATAAGATATTTCTTTTGTAACTCGGTTATATATACGCGTAGATTGCGATATATGCATGCCACTTGCCAGTACAGCGCCTCGCCTAATTATCATGCCTTCTGATACTTCAGATCTAGCACCAATAAAGCACTCATCCTCAATAATGGTTGGCTTGGCCTGCATTGGCTCAAGAACACCACCAATACCAGATCCTGCAGCAATATGTACATTTTTCCCAATTTGTGCGCCTGAGCCTACACTTGCAAATGAATCAATCATACTTCCATCATCAATATAAGCGCCGATATTGATAAAACTTGGCATGATTACGGTACGCTGACCAATATATGCCCCGTAGCGAATATGACTCGGTGGTACAATACGTGTACAAGAACGAATAGGCGTGTTTGAGTATTTATAAGGTGTATGATCACGATAAGGAATCTTGTAGTCACTCAAATCATTTGGTTGTTTATAATGGATATAGGCAACAATAGCTTGTTTTACCCACTCGTAAAGAACCCATGAGCCTGTTTCATTGCTCATGACACGTATGGTACCGTTATCGAGTAGTTGTATAACTGTGTCCAACATTGCTAATTCACGATCTGTTGGTATGCTTTTGTTTAGCATGTTTTTATAAATTTTAGGGCAATGTGTTGCTAGGTCCTGAATTGCATACACCACGTTTATATCCTTAAAAACTTGCACTTATTCTGCCAAAGTTTTAAATACAATGCTACTATAAATATTCAATTAATAAAATAATAATCACTAAAATGCTTGTAATTCTGGCGATTTTAGTATAATTTTCTATTGATCGGGGTATAGCGCAGTCTGGTAGCGCGCCTGCTTTGGGAGCAGGATGTCGGGGGTTCAAATCCCTCTACCCCGAATAAAAATGCGCCTGTAGCTCAACTGGATAGAGCATCGGCCTTCTAAGCCGAGGGTTGTAGGTTCGAGTCCTACCAGGCGTGCTCATTTTCTTTAGTGTTTATGAGGTCTGTACGTTTTATAAGATGGTTTTTCTTCGTTTGCTACTTTAGCGGCAGGCTTACCAAAGAGGGTATTCAGTTTTATTTTGTGTTGTTGTAATACACTTTCTAGTTTAGCCGTATATTTAATAACAATATAATGGTTTGTATACAGCTTTTTACTTCCGTGTAAAGAATACTGGAGAGACTGACCCATTGCCTGAGTCGGGTGATTGTGGAGAAAGCGTGCTTTCATTGCCTGAGTCATCTTGAGAATTGCTTGGTGAGGCTTGTGATTGATGATTCTCATCACGTTTGTTGTCTAGTGTTGTGGTAACATGATTTGCGTCTGGGTTTGGTGCGGCACTTCTTTCAAGTAACGTTCTTGTTACTTCCGCTAAATTTTCTATTGCTATTGAAGCAAACTCTTGACTTGGGTTTATTTGGTTAAGGTGTTCAAGCGCTGCTTCTAAATGTAGCACATTCTGATAACTTTTAACGGCTAATATTTGTGAATTTAAACACTCAATAATACTGCATAAGCGCTCCTGTGTTTGTGTAGAGTATGCCTTCATCATAAGGTGTCTAGTGTCTTTCTTTACTTGCGTTAGCTGTGTATCCATGCTCCGAATTGATTTGTTGATATCATTTACTAAAGTCGTATTTTCCTTAAACGTTTCTCTAGGTTGATAAATCTCTACTATGAAGTGTTGCTCAGCTTCTGTGACTAGCTCAATCAACTTTTTTATAGCAGAGATATTTTTAGCACTATTCTTTTTAGAGGTGGTTAGCTTGCGTGATAGATCGTAAATATTACGCTGTAGCTCATTACCAAACGAGTCTCTCATTTTATTTTCGTATATAATAAGTGGACAGTGAGTCTCTCTGTGTTGATCGATTGAGCGTCTTATGGTCAGTTTATCACTTGAGATAAGCAAGCATAGTATTTCAATATTTTCAGCGTTGGTCATTGTAGTGATCTTTGGAATGCATGATTCAATAACATTTAAGGCATAATCCGTTAAGGATGGCATAGCTTCACTCATGTGTGTAGCAGCCTGCTCAAATGATTTTAATAATCTTTCTTTTGTGGCTTTATTCGTATTTAATAAAATATCTTTAAGAATGCAGGGACTGCCAGTCTGGAGCAACACTGTTGTTTTATTTGGTTTCACTGAAACTCTAGCAGCATTGCTGGCCATTAGTCTTGCTTTGCCTATGTCTGGCATCTGACTTATAACGTTAGTGAAAATATTGTGGGCATTCGCATCATGTTGTAGAGCATAATAAAACCCGTTTAAAAAGCATTGTCTTGCATAATACTCATCAATATATTCTTGCGTGGAAGTATTACTAGGTGCTTTCATAAAGAAGTTTGCATAGTATTGCTGCATAGTAGTGATTACATTTGGTTGAAATAAGTTAGCAGCTACACATGCATCGTAGGCATTACTCTTATTTAAGCTATCATATTTATTCCTTGTAAATGGACGGTTAAATAAGGATTCGTTACGGAGGCTGGTATAAACAGGTTGTGGTGCCTCAGGTATACAGTCTTGTAGTTTTTTATGAAAAATTAGCATGCTTTTCTCTTTTTTATTGCTTTTTTATAGCTGTTTTGTGAGATATGTCAGATTGAATACGCTATTTGGTACAATAATTTATGAAAAAAGCACTTGTTAGGCTTGTGAGGCTTGTTTTTTTTGTTATTTTAGTATAGGTTTATGTTTATAGCCATATAGCTATTTTTTTGGGTATATTCCAATATGGTGAACGTAGCTCAGTTGGTAGAGCCCCGGATTGTGGTTCCGGTGGTCGTGGGTTCGATCCCCATCGTTCACCCACCATTAAATTGTTTAAAAGTTGATTAGAATACTATGGAGTGTATTAATTAAGGAATTTATCTCAGGCATGTCTTACTATCTCTTATCTTCTGAAAGTGTAAGTAAAAACACTTTAGTCTCTAACAGTATACAATGTGCCCAACCTAAACTGATGTACGTAAAATCTCGGGTTAATTCTCAATATGTATATACGCTAAATTCATTTACTGAGTGTCGCATAGACATTGATTCACTCATTCAAGAAGATGACTTCATTGTCAACTATTTTAAGCAGCTTATAGGTGGTCCAGATGAAGGTCTATATGCAGCCGTCAAAATAATTTTTGGAGGCTTACATGATGTACCCTCATTAATGAATCTGCAGGCATCTCCATATCCTATTGATCAAGCAAGTATTGCTAGTTTTCAGCAATATGGTTCATTACACCGAATCTTTCATAATCCTGAAACATACCTTGGCAAACAGTCAAATGCATCATATGCATGTCAAGATTATGTGTATACGGTTTATCATATGGAAGAGAGTGCATATAAAGGCGAACCGGTCGTAGTAGAGCAGCGTATCACGATACCTGAACTGCTCCGTCTTTCAGGTACTGGGTTATTTCTGCGTTATAAGCTACAGCTAATGTTGCTCAATTTAATTCAACAAAGAATACAATATACAGGCCAGCTGTTTTATGGTTTATCAGAACAACGCATATCTTCATTAATGGAAGAGACTAAAGCGTTACAAGCTAGCATTAGTCTAAGTTCATTGGGCGACTATCATGGCCAATATAAAGATAATATAGGTTATAGTAACTTTATTTATGCACAGTTATCACCTTTGTTAAAGTTAATTTATGGAAATGCTTGCTGGGATGTCACAAAGCACACAAGAAGCATTGGTATATTAACGCACTATTTATACCTATATTCTGGTTACTACACCCATGCCTATATTGATAGCTTTTTATGCAAATACGATGAGCAAGTATTACAAGGTAGTGTAGGTTACTACACTAACTTACTAAATGAGCAAGATGCAGTATATTCATTCCAAAAACTATGGTCACTGATGAAGCTGCCTATTCTATTTCTACTGTTAATAATAGGATATATGTGGTCAATGCTAGTAGTGATGGGTTTTGGGCCAATTGAAGCATGCATCATACTCTCAGAACCTGTGAATATATTATTAAGAGGCATTTTAATATTAGGTGCTACGGTATTATATACCATGGACTTCAATGAACAAATCATTGGTACCTCATTCATCAATATCATCATCAGTAGTGTGCTCTTCTCAATGAAAAGAGCTTCTTTATATTATGTTAACTTAGTATGTATTTGCAGTAAGATTATAACAGTTCCCACTGATTTGTTACGAAAGTTGATACTTTATCCTGTAGTAGGTTCTTGGCTTTATAAACAAAACCAAGACAGTAAATTAAATAACTCATATATTTATCAAGTTTTACAAAACACCTTACACTATGGCGGTTGGCTTGATCTAAGTATCACATTTCTTGAGTCAATGTTATTACTTTATCTATCAGTACACTATTTTTGTTATACAGCATTATCATTTTGTTTTATACAGTCGCTATCATTATTACATGTGGTATTAACCATATGGAGTAATCTTATTTATATGAAAAGTCTACAGCACATTCGTTCAATACATGCATGTATTGATCAATCTCTCAAAGATGATACCCTCAGCATGAATAGTTTATATATAAATGGTCAACGAATTAGAAGTAGTATTCAAATGACCCCCAACACCATTGTGATAAGATCGCTACTTTCACCAACATCTTCTAACTATTATTAGGGCTGATTGCCGTCTGGGCCTCCTACTACCTCATAACCGTGTGCATCTATGCGACCTTTCGTTGTAGTATTTGAAGTGCCAGCACTCGGCCTTCCCTGAGTACTTGCATTTAGTCCTATTTGCACATTTCCTAAAGCTGTATTTTCGGGATTCGGTGGCAATGGACTGGCCTGTCTTACTAAGCCCTTAGCGTCAGTAATTAAGCCCGTAGCTTTACTAATACTATCCTGAAGAGCTTCGAGTTTTTTATCGAACTGTATTGCTTCATTATTTATTTTTCCAGTTGTTTTATCTATTTTATTATTGTTTTTTATAGCTTGTTTGGAATTAATAGTAAGTGTGTCTGCTTTTGATCGGAGCTCACCTAGCTTAGCATTAAGCGAATCTATCGATTCATATTTTTTTTCTAGAGCACCTAGCTTGTTTGTCGTATCACTCTTGGAGGCTCTGAGACCAGCTTTTGCGTTACTTCTAATTGAATTTTCCATTTTAGCTTTAACCGGATCACTTTTTAGCTCAGCTATCAAGCCCGTTAATTCTTGTTGTACCTTACTATATTCTTGCTGTACCGCAGTACATTCTATTTTTATCGCATTAAATCTATCTGATGCATCTGCACTTGTTGAATTGGGATTTTGGCTGTCTATTTCATCATAGATACCATCTGATGCATCGGCACTTAGGCTGCCTATTTCTTCATAGGTATTATCTGCATTTGTGTTGTCAAGATTTTGTCTGACTAATTCATCATAGGCATCATCTGGTACGGCATCAGCTGGTACGGCATAACCAGCTGTTAGTTCAGCATTTGAATCGGTGGATCGAACATCACTTAAAGAAGCATATCTGGGTTCGTTTTGGTTTCCGCGCTCTTGTTGTGTATTTGGGTTTCCGCGTTGACTTCTACGTTGTACCTGTGTGTAAGTGTCATTCGTATTATTACTAAAATCAGTAGGATTTTTACTAAAATCAGTAGTATTATTACTACTATACACTACATTACCCGTCTGATTACCTCTATTCACAGGATTTTCATAATGCCCCTCTTGGTTTTCAGTTGAGCCAGAAATAAGATTTTGCCCAGATGCTAGACCATAAGTTGGCTCGTTACCCCCTGATGCACTCAAATTGTCAACATTAGTTTCAGATACCTCAGTAGTAGCATTATAGCGCAATTGTTCAGAGCGCAATTGCATACCACTAACAATATTTGTAGCCGTTCCATACCTCTTTATATCAACTGTAGTTAATTCTGTAAGTTCTCTAATAAGAGCATCGTCGCTAACAGAATCAAAAGCAGATAGATTACCACTTAAATTAATTAATGCTAATTTTTTATCATCACTTAAGTTGTTTAGTATCTCTTTTTTAACATCACTTAAGCCTTCTAATTCTTTCTCACTGAAATCCATAATCATATCTCGTTGTTACTTATTGTTATAATAGCTAAAAAATAGTATTTGGCAGGTTTTTTATAGAGATGCTATCTTATGCATAGATATGGTTAAGTTTCTTAATATTTTCCTTAAAGTATGGTTTGGCTATTTCTATCTATTTGTTGTCTTTGATTATGATTGGTATGGGATAGGGGAGTGGCTTGGTTGCTGATATATTGACTTAGAGTATGGTTAAGTTTCTGTATGCTTATACGGGTTAACCTCATCTACTTGAAAGGTAGCAGGATATTGTTCAATATCTGTATGTCTTGATATTGTTTATAGATAATATACTAATTATTGAACGTTTATACATGAATGGTCAACAAATTAGAAACAGTATTCAAATAATACTCAACACAATTGTGATAAAGCCTATACTTTCACCAACACCATCTAGTTATTTTATGGGCTTAGGTTATTTGGGTCATTATCATAATCAGAATTAGGACCACTATCAGTGGCGGTGGTGCCTAACTTATTCTTGACAGTTTTACTCGCGAAATTAACACTAATAGATAGAACTCCTTGTATAATACTTTTTGCAGTATTGAGCTCTCCATTAGGTTGTAAGACAATTTCTTGTAGTTCTTTATAATCAGCATCATCTTTAACTATGTCAGATAATTTATTTGCAAAAGTACTTAGATCTGTGTTAGTTTTTAGCAGTTCAGCTTGTAATACAGCACTAATTAATTTGTTGGCGGGACCTTTCTGAAAGTTTTTGCCCTGCTGACTCTGAATTAAGTTTCCTAATATACGAATAACAGTTTCCTTGGGTTCTAATATACGAATAACAGTTTCCTTGGGTTCTAAAAATATTTCTGCGTTGCGTATAATTGTGTTCATCTCGTCTTCTACACTACCTATAGAGTTAAGTGTATTACTATTAGAAGGAGATGGGGTGGAATGCTGTTCTGGAATTATAGCACCAGATGCGCTTGCTCTTGCTAATGAAGCTGTATTTTCTGCTTTTCGGTTTCTTTCTGATGCTTCTAAAATCTCGAAAATCGTATTATAAGTTGGATTTCCTTTATAACCATCTTTATCAATCTGATTAAGCTTCTCGTGACTTAGTACATGTGTCAAGCTGTCATACTGTATTTTTAAATTACTATTTTCATCAAAAAATATCTCTTTTATCTCTTGTGGGCGTAGTCCTTCTAATTGATTCTTTAAGGAATCTTCTTTATCAGTCCCCTTACGCCATATTTTTGGAGTTATGTAGCTCATAAAGCTTTTTGCCCAGGCATTTAGATTCTCATCTTCTGGGAGTGTTATGTTGGATTCACGGACAACATCCTTAATAATTTCTACTAATTCTTTTGCTGGTGGTTGTGTTAAAACATCGTAAGGAGACTCATTACCTGAGGTATCAGCCGGAGAAATAGGGCCAAATATACTGTGAACTTTTTCTATTATAGCATTTCCTCCTAGGGTATTAGTACTCTGACTAACAGGATTGACGAAGTTTTTATTACTTTTAACTAATATCGCTTTTAACGCTTCCCAGGTCTGTGTATGATCCTTGTAATTTTTTGTATCTGTTGAGCTGTTATACTGTATTTTTAAACGATTACTTTGATCAAAAAATATCTCTTTTATCTCTTGTTGGCTTAGTCGTTCTAATTGATTCTTTAAAGAAGCTTGATTATCAGCCCCCTCACGCCATATTTTTGGAGTTATGTACCTCATAAAGCTTTGTGCCCAGGCATTTAGATCCATATCTTCTGGGAGTGTTATTTTGGATTCACGGGCAACATCCTAAATAATTTTTACTAATGCATTGGCGTCAGTTAACACTGTTGCTTTTGGTGTAGCTGGTCCTCCACGGTTATTAGCATCTAAACCAGCAGGAGGGGGCTCATCGTAGGGATCTTCATCTGATGAAGACTCAGCGCCAAGATCATTACCTGGGCTTATTACTATTGGATTATTTTTTGGATTATTTTTAGCCTTGCCCTTTTTAATCGTGAGTGTAGGTGATCTGGACGGACCCACTTTGTTAATTGCCACATGGTTAATTGTAAAGTTTGTCATACCAAATGGAGGCTCTGAACTTTTATCTTTTCTTAATCTTTTCTTATAAACCTCAAGGACTCCATTTACTTTTTTTACTTTCATATTTTCTTGAGATAAATAGTTTATGAAATCATTAGCACTTTTTTCTAATGTATTTATTAGTGCAAGTTGTTTTGTAGCCTTTGTAGCCTTTTTAGCTTTGCTCTTGTCTGTATTAAGAGTTTTCTCTAAAAATGATAATATTTCTGGCTTTACTTTTCCTAATTTTTCTAAATTAACTAAATCTACTTTTTCTTTTAGTTTTGGATACTTATCCTCAAAAGTAGTAGTAGTTTGCGTAGAATTTTTGTTACTTGGCATATTATCACCTCAAATGTTTTCATTAATAGGTTATAGCCACTAAATAATCTTTGGCAGACAATATTGGAGATTAGGAGGAGGTATATAAATACTGCTGGTGATATATGAATCTACGTCTTGATATATACGTAAGGTATACGATTGGTTAGGGTGTAGAGGGTAGGCTCATTCAGTATCTTTAATGATAATTAGGAATGATTAACGTAGCTGCTGTTGTATTTAAAACTAATAAGAGAAGTCTTGGGAGATGCCGTTAAATAGTAGTCTTAGGATAATATAACCATTAATATTGCTAAATTAGTCCAAATAATAAAAGTTAATGCTTATTTAGACATACCACTAAAAGACATAAAGTATAAGCAATGTATTAGTGAGATATTAGCTACAGTTGTATTAACTGCTAAGTTATATTAACTGTACAAGCTTCACTTGTTCCATTGATTTCAAGGGAAAGCATTTGTCCATGGTGAACGGTATATTTTGGTTCAGCATCACAAGGTGTATCACCAATACGTATATTGGTTATATCATACTCTTGGAGGATATACTCACCACTGCTTGTACTACAATAGTTATAATAACTATGTTCTGTTGAATGCAGCACACCAAATATAGAGTCTGTATCCCTTAGGTTAAAAGTTATCATTTCATCTGTATTATTATAAATACAGAACCCAGTCTCAACGGCTGATGCGGCAAAAATAGGACTAATGCACGCCAAAAGAAGAACATTATATTTCATGTTTTATTCCAAGTATGCTGATTCAATATAATCAGGGTTTTCTACAGATCCAGATTGTGGATGGCCTTTTTTGATTTGATCAATAACATTCATCCCTTCAACAACTTTACCAAATGCACTATATTGTCCATCTAAGAAAGATGCATCACCAAAACAAATAAAGAACTGACTATTAGCAGAGTCAGGATGATTCGATCTAGCCATGGATACAACACCTTTTTGGTGTGAGAGTTTATTAAATTCTGCAGGTATGTTCGGTAAATCTGAACCTCCAGTTCCAACTAGCCCTGTATTCAATTGTTGATAGTTACCATGCAATACATCCCCAGTTTGTGCCATAAACCCATCAATGACTCTGTGGAATACAATACCATCATATGCTTTTTTCTCAACCAGCGTTTGAATCTGTGCAACATGCTTTGGTGCAACATCAGGCATTAACTCAATCTTCACTGTTCCAATATTTAAGACAAGAACCAACGTTGTCAGTGCACTCATACAATTCTCCTACCTATATCCAATATTAGGAGTATGTTAGAGTTTATCGGTATAACTGTCAATAAAGACTTTAGTTAGAGAGGGTTTGATGCGTATTTACATATACAGGTTCATTGAGTGCACGGAGATTTTTCTTTATGTCGCCTATCGTACGAAGAGTTAGTTTGCCTGTGCTCCTCGTATCCGCTTTAAAGAAAGCATTAAATAGTCCTTGTGGTGGCGCATCTTTAATAATTTGTAATAACTCATTTCCTTTGGGATCTTCTTGCAGCGCTTTTAGTGTTTCTGTAAGACTGACTTTTTTGCTATCACTGGTCTCGATAGTGACTTTCCCTTTCATTTTCGTTATGGCCTTGTTTATTTTTGTGCGACATATTTCTCTATCGATATTTTTTGGTATGTCTGTGACGCTGTTAGGTACTGTGTATATCTGCGTTGTGTCTTGTTTTCCGAGTTTCATTTCTGTGAAGAAAGCTCTATATAATTCATTTGGAGACAAATTTGAAATAGTTTCTAACAGACCGGGATTTTTTTCCCTCAGTTCTGTTAGTGTTTCTTCAATACTATTGTTGTCTGTTGGCATTTTGCTTTCTTCCGAATCTTGTTTTGTTCCTCCCATGTTTGTTAAGGCCTCATGAATTCGCTTGCTACATTCTTTAATATTTATGCCAGTAGTGTTATTGTACACTGTCTTTGCAGCTCCTTCACTGTTATTACCTACCAGGCCACTATGGTCATAAAACTCTGTCTCCCAATCATGCACTCCTCCCGTTTTCGTTTCTAGAGCAGCAGAGGCTTCAGGAGCATTAGCTTTGCTGTATTCTGCACCCTCAGGAGGCCGCCCCTCTTTAATAATTGGCTCCAAGTAGGCAGGTTCTATATTTCCAATATCAGTGCTGTATTTTAGACCCTCAGTAGGCTCCCCCTGTTTACTAATTGGCATTTCGTTAATTGTAAAGTTTGTCATACCAAATGGAGGCTCTGAACTTTCATCTTTTCTTAATCTTTTCTTATAAACCTCAAGGACTCCTCTTACTGTTTTTGCTGTCGTATTTTTGTTAGATAAATAGCTTATGAAATCATTAGGCCTCTTTTCTAATGTATTTATTAGTGCAAGTTGTTTTGTAGCCTTTGTAGCCTTTTTAGCTTTGCTCTTGTCTGTATTAAGAGTTTTCTCTAAAAATGATAATATTTCTGGCTTTATATTTTTTAATCTTGCTAAATTATCTGAATCTACTTTATTATCTGAATCTACTTTTTCTTTTAGTTTTGGATACTTATTCTCAAAAGTAGTAGTAGTTTGCGTAGCATTTTTGTTACTTGGCATATTATCACCTCAAATGTTTTCATTAATAGGTTATAGCCACTAAATAATCTTTGGCAGACAATATTGGAGATTAGGAGGAGGTATATAAATACTGCTGGTGATATATGAATCTACGTCTTGATATATACGTAAGGTATACGATTGGTTAGGGTGTAGAGGGTAGGCTCATTCAGTATCTTTAATGATAATTAGGAATGATTAACGTAGCTGCTGTTGTATTTTAAACTAATAAGAGAAGTCTTGGGAGATGCCGTTAAATAGTAGTCTTAGGATAATATAACCATTAATATTGCTAAATTAGTCCAAATAATAAAAGTTAATGCTTATTTAGACATACCACTAAAAGACACAAAGTATAAGCAATGTATTAGTGAGATATTAGCTACAGTTATATTAACTGCTAAGTTATATTAACTGTACAAGCTTCACTTGTTCCATTGATTTCAAGGGAAAGCATTTGTCCAGGGTGAAATTATATTTTCCCATCATATTCTCCTAGTTAATTAGCAGGGCTGCCTTTGTTAGTTGGTGCGCTTTTATGATCTTCTGGTTTAGCGGAAGCAGTTTGTCGATTCTTTATCATATCTATTGCTTTTGATTGTATGCTGTTTATTTTAGTATTACCTACAACAGGCCTAATAATATTTCCTTTTGAATAAAAGTCAGGATTTACTTTCCCATTGTTATAAATAAGTGCCTTTAATTCAGTTATTGGGTTTTTGCCTGCTTGAGTTAGTGTTGTATGGGTTAGATTTGCTATAAGGCCTTGTTTAGATTGTATTGGGTTGCCGATTAATAAACTGTTTAAGCCCTTTTTAAATTGTTCTTTGATGGCTTGTTGTTTATCTTTTATACCAGATGCATCTGGAGATTCATCTAATTCAGAAGCTCCTTCAAAGCGTATGTCCTGCCTTTGTTCTATATCTTTCATGATATCATCAACCATTTTATTTACTTGCTGTTTTTCATTCTCAGATGGAGCTCCCTGTGTTGTTGATCGAAGAGAGGGAAGAATGGCCGTTGCAGCACGTAGTTCAAAAGGTCCTACTGCGCTACTTACTGCTTTTGCTGCGCTACTTACTGCTTTTGCTGCGCTACTTGCTGCGTGTGCTATTTCAGGTGCAGATAGCTTTTGTTGTAACTTATAGCATATGCTGCCTGGATCTGTTCCTTCTTTAACAACAGGTCTAGCTATTTTACGACTATTAACCTCTGATATAAATAGATCTTCATTTATCTTGCCATTTTCATAAACAGCATTAATAATTGCTGACATTTTTTGTATAGTATTTGGGCTATCCTGAAATCCTATTTTTACCTTTTTCTGTTTATTGTATGGTGTAGCACCTTCTCCTTTTAGTAATAATGTTAGCCTGTCTCTAAACTTATTTTTAACTCTTTCTTCTTGTGGAACTCCTTTTTTCTTGGAAATCGCACCTGTATCTGACATAGTATCATCAAAAGTTGGACCTAAAGCCATAACATCGTTTACTATGTTTACTGCACATAGGTGATATGCTAGCTGTTCTATATCATCATTAGTTGCTTGGTTGTTGAATAGTTTTTTAACCCCAGGTTGTAACTTAGCACCTCGCTTTATTTCTTGTGTGAACAGAGCTGTTAATTTGCTTAAACGTATATTATGATATGTTCGTAATATTCTTTGAATATTTTTAATATTATTAGTATAATTAGTACCAGCGTCTGTTGTTTCGGCAACGTCATAAGATCTTTTTTTCTTAGCTTTGGACGTTGTCTTCATCCCAACAAGCCCTCTAAGCTCTTCTAGTGCATGTATTGTTACTTTCTCTTCTTTTTGTTTGGTTGGTTGAACTTGGGAAGTGTCACTTTGCATCGTATTTGTTACCATGTGTACTGTCTTCACTGATTCACGATCGTCCATTGATTCCTGGATAAGGTTTTTAACCTGACTTTTGAAAGTATCTTGGTCTTCGGGCATGCTAGATGCTCCTAATGCAAGTAATTGGGTCACTATCTCCATTGGTCCAGTTGCCTGAAGGTTATTGCTTGTGATTAATTTGTTTAAGTTCATCCATACTTGATCAACATGCTCATTAGGGAGACCTGCTAATGTAAGTAACGCCTTAATATTGTTTCTGTCTGTAAGTGTAAGTTCTGGGTCCTGACTCATGGCAGCAGTAGTAGGCGCTTCAGTTGTAAAGTCTTGTTCTAAATCTGTATTAGTAGCTGTACTTGTATTAGTAGCTATGCGAATAGTAGCGACATCGTCTATTGATAAAAGATTATATTTGGGGCTGCTTAAATAGGCAATTAGATCAGCTCCGTTATTACTTAAACTCTGGAAAAACGTAATTACATTTTCTTTATTATTTAGCTGGTTGTTAATACTGCCCTTGAACTGAGTAATGTTATTTAGTGTTGTAATGTCAGTAGCTGTCAAGGCCTTGGGTGTTGTGGTACCAGGCTCTACGAGATGATGTTTAATTATATTAACGAATCTTTCAATTACTTCTTCATGAAGTTTATTTTGATTTTTAGGAAGATAGGGGGCTACATTTTCTGATGCAGAGGCTGCTCGTTCAAATATAGGAGGCTGTGCATCATCCACAGTTGCTTGGGCGTATATCCCTTTAAGTATGTTGATCTGGTCTTGCTCTATCAGCTGGTCTCCTCGGTATCCATATTCTTCTGCACATATTATCTTATTCATCTCGTCGTCAGAAAGACCTTGAATGATTTTGACATAATCATTAGCGTTAATATTCTTGTTTATACTACTGCTTGTAAATATTGCGTTTATTTTGTCTAATGTGTCACCAGTGATAGAGCTAGAAGGGTATAGTGCGCCGCCGTCAATAGCTACTGGGTTTTTTATTTGAACCCGTGTACCATTTTCTGCAGCTATAGGTGTTGCCGTTGAGGATAGTTTTCTGTGATATTCACTAAGATTTTCAACTATATGCTCGGCTTCACGATAACTCATTGAAAAGCTTTCTTGAATGATTTTTATTTCTTGTGCTGTCAGTCCTTTAATATTAATCTTTAACTCTTCATCTGTAATCGTTTCAAGTAATGCTTCTTTATTAGGCAAGCAATAGTTGAAAAGCAGAGCATAATCACGTCTTGATGCTTCGTTCATGATGGTGCTATCGTTCAATACAGGTGCTTTAGCTGCTTTAGGTGCTGGAGCTGAGGTTATGCACTCTAAACCACCGTCTATAATACTTTGTATTATTTCTGTACAATTTAAATGCCTTGCTAACTTGTTCATAACATTTGTACTATCATCTGCGTGTAGCAGTGAGAATTCTTTTTCCCCATCAATAATTTCTTGATACATGTCAGGTTTAGTTTCTTTTATTCTTGCCATGGTTTCATTGATTGCATGGATAAAATGACCAAATTTATGTTGGTTTGCACCAATCATTCTGAACGAGTGATTATCTGAAATTACATTATTTACAACATTATCAACATAAGTAGCTTGATCTTCTTCATTTTCTGGCGTAGCTATGGTGCTATTTTCTACCATTTGGTTTAGTAGGGTTTTTAGCATTGCTTTTGAAAGATTTGGTGTTAATCCATGTGATGCAATTACTATAGGTTTATTAAGATTATATGCTTTTACTAGAAGTTTGGCGAGACCCGCTTGTTCATCTTTATTCCCCAAAAGATTTTCCTCAGCATCTGGTGAAGCAAAAGCTTTTAACATTTGGATTGTTTTATCAACCATGGAAGTGTTTTTAAGTCCATTTTTCAAAGTACCTGGCATTCCATCAAGATCTACAAAACAAATGATGTCATCAGTGGAAACTTGGTCATAGTCAGCAACTACTTTTAGCCCGGATAAACTAGTATTTTGATCCGCTGATAAATCTTTTTTTTCAAGAGCTTGTACGATTTCGGAAACAAGTAATTGAGCTTTATTTCTATTAGATGCATATATATCATTTGCTTTATTTATTTGCTGAGAATCAATAAGAGGAAGGGCTTTATTGAGGGAATCTGCAACATCCTTAACTTTAACATTTGTTTCTGTTAAAAGTGGGTCAAGAGATTGGGCTATCAAGTTCAATAGTGCATTTCGATTGGCACTATTTTGAATGCCTTGTTTTACTATATCAGAATAAAAATGTGCATGTGAGATTGTATGGTCAAAATCAATTGTCATGACTGTAACATGACCTAGCGCACCCAAAAGCTTATTATAATTTTGAGATGTTAAGGCACTATTCTTATAAATTTGCATACCAAGTAAATTAATATTTTTACCTAATGTTTTATTTTCACCAAATGTAAATATTTTACCGTTTTCCATAATAACTCTCAAATTAAAGTATGTTGATATTAAAGTATGTTGATGTTAGACAGTTTTATTATGTTGGCAGATTTTTTTTGTATTTTTTATAGGTTGCAATATAAGAGAGTGTTTGAGGGTGGGGGTGAGTATAGGGGGGTAGACTGTATTAAATTATGGTAAATTAGGGGATATGCATTTATATTAGAAGGTGAAATTAATAGAGATAGAAGTGCCACGTTATCATTCATCATATATTCAGTCATTACTTGAGGTAGATACATCGGTAGATGTGCGGCCAGGTGAGGCCTCATATCGGACTGAAAGTACGCCTAAGCAGACATTTCAAGCATTAAAGAATGGCAAGATAGTGATTGATAAACGTTATAGTTTTCGGGGTATGCAGGTGAGTGAGGCAGAGAAGGCTTTGGATGATATAATGATGAATACGCAGAAGGCGAGTTGTTATTTGTTGGTTCATGGTAAAGGAATTGGTTCTAGTAAACAGCAACCTAAGATAAAATATTTATTACAAAATAAGTTCTATGGGCATCCACAAGTTATTGCATATTGTGAAGCATGTGCAAGTGATGGTGGTAGTGGTGCGATGTATGTAATGTTGTCTGCTTATCTGCGATAGGTATGTGTTTGTAATTATCAATGGTTTATTACAGCTGAATTGATATCAGATGATTTTGGTCTTAGTGCTTTATTGGCAGGAGGAAGGAACGAATCGTAAAAAATGAGAGTAATGCAGTTTGGTTGTTATTTGGTCTTCCAAATACATTTGGTATGGGTGTGAGTAAAAAGATTTAAGCAATTTATAATGCAGACTAGTATGTCTTATCGAAACAATACTTTATTGAAGAAAATGGTTGACTGTTTCATGAGTCTGCTATAGGCTGTGTCATAATATGCGCGAAAGTGGCGGAACTGGTAGACGCGCTGGATTTAGGTTCCAGTGGGGTAACCCGTGAGAGTTCGAGTCTCTCCTTTCGCAATCAGTTTGTTTCTTAAGGTATTGAAAGTTATGAGTCAAAATAAGCAAGTATCACAGAAAGGCTTAAATGTAAGTGTGAAAGTAACGCTGAGTAAAGAAGACGTAAATAAGGCATATCAAAAACATCTTGCAAAAGTGGCCAGTCAAATGAGTGTTAAGGGTTTTAGAAAAAGTGCTCAAGCGTTAAAGATGAAGGAAATTGAGCGAACTAAAGGTAAGTTTGTCAGGGCTGAAGCCATTGACCAGATGCTACAAACAATCTTAAATGGAGTGATTTCAGACAATAAACATACGTTGGCAGCAAGTCCCGAGGTTGTGAATACGAAAGGTGATGGTGTAGAAGAAGATGTTGTGTGTCAGCTGGCTTATGAAGTGTTTGCTGAAATGCCTGAGGTAGATTTGGGCAAGCTTTCTGTGAATACGGTCAAAGCTGAAGTTTCTGAAGACAATATTGCAACAGAAATTGGGAAGCTTTCAGAACATCATGGCGAATGGGTTGAGGTAAAGCGAGCGGGCAAAACGGGAGATCAACTGAAAATTGATTTCGTTGGCCGTTTAGATGGTGAGTTGTTTGAGGGTGGCAGTGCAACCGATCAGGTGATTGAGTTAGGTGCTGGTAAGTTCCTACCTGATTTTGAAAAGAACTTAATGAAAAAGAAAGCGGGTGATGAGGTTTCATTCAAAGTTAAGTTCCCAAAGGATTATCAAAGTGAAAAGCTTGCGGGTCAAACAGCGGTGTTTGAGGTGAAAGTACACCACGTCAGTGAGAAAAGGCCGTTGGCTGTTGGTAAAAAGTTATATGATTTAGCGGGCTCTAAGGCAACTAAAAAGCCTGAGTTTGAAAAAGATATTCGTAGCCGTTTAGAATCAGATGCTGAACATTTGGCAAAAGTGATAAATCGTAAGCGTTTGACAGCTGTATTAAAGAAGAAAATATCATTCCCTCTGCCAGAAAGCACATTGTCAGAGGAAGTCAAAGCTTTGATGGAAAAGAACCAAGATATGAAAGAGAAAGTTGCGAAGCAAAAAGCAACAGATTCACTTAGCATGGCATTGATATTAAGGCACTATATTCAAATGTTGTCTGTTAAGGCAACTGAAGCTGATATTAAAAATTATATTTCGATTGGCGCACCAAATGGTGTGAGTGTAGACATGTTCTATGATTGGTACGTTCAAGATAAGGCGCGTTTAGATCAGGTGCGTGCTGCATGTATTGAGCAGAATGCATTAGATAAGATTTTAACGTTGGTTAAAACGAAAGAAGCTGCAAGTACTATTGCAGATATTGAGAAGGAGCTTAAGGAGGACGCATAATGGAGTACAACCAGCTAGTGCCAATGGTGATAGAATCATCACCTAGAGGTGAAAGAGCATATGATATATATTCTCGTTTGCTAAAGGAGAGAATTATTTTTGTATCTGGGCCAATTGAGCCTGCTATGGCAAATTTAATCGTGGCACAGCTTCTGTTCCTTGAGTCAGAAAATCCTGAAAAAGATATCTCAATGTATATTGATTCTCCGGGAGGTGTTGTGAGTGCTGGTTTAGCTATTTACGATACCATGCAGTTTATTAAGCCTGATGTGTCAACATTGTGTCTTGGTATGGCTGCGAGTGCGGCATCATTGTTGTTAACAGCGGGTAAAAAAGGCAAGCGTAGAGCATTGCCACATGCTACCGTGATGATCCACCAGGTTCTCGGTGGGTATCAAGGTCAGAATGCAGATATTCAAATTCATGCACAAGAAACACTTAGGGTGAGTTCTGTTGTCAACAAGATTTTGGCACAGCATTCTGGCCAAAGTATCAAGGTTGTTGAGAGGGATACTGACCGTGATAACTTTATGACAGCTGATCAAGCCATTGAATATGGATTAATTGATGAAATTGTTGTAGAGCGAGGCTAGAATATTTTCTATCTTGACCTATTATTATACTAAGAGATGCTTTTTTGTGTAAAGTGTCTATTATATGATAAGAGGTTTAAAGTATGGCAGATAGTAGTATTCATAAGTGTTCGTTTTGTGGAAAGACGCAGGATGAAGTAAAAAAACTAATCGCTGGTAAGAATGTCTATATTTGCGATGAGTGCATTAAGCTATGTAATGATATTCTCCATCAGCAGGTAGGTGCTGATATTGCAGAAGCTGAAGATATCAACCTATTGACGCCACAGGAAACAAAAAAGCATCTAGATAAACACATTATTGGCCAAGAAATGGCTAAGAAAGTGCTATCTGTTGCGATGTACAATCACTATAAGCGTGTGTTGGCATCTGTGAGTCCTAAAATCAAAATGAATAAGAGTAATATTTTATTACTGGGGCCCACTGGTTGTGGTAAAACATTGTTAGCGCAGTCTTTGGCTGATTTATTGCATGTGCCATTTACGATTGTGGATGCAACATCATTGACTGAGGCAGGTTATGTAGGTGAAGATGTTGAAACAATAATTCAGAAATTATTGCAAGCGTGTGACTTTGATGTGGAAAAGGCACAGAAGGGTATTATTTATATCGACGAAATAGATAAGATTGCAAGGAGAGGGGCAAGTGCTTCTATCACAAGAGATGTCTCAGGTGAGGGTGTTCAACAGGCATTGCTGAAGTTGATTGAGGGGAGTGTTGTTTCTGTTCCAACACAAGGATCAAGAAAGCATCCTGGTCAGGAGTCCATTCAAGTTGATACATCTCAAATACTATTTATTTGTGCAGGTGCTTTTGTAGGGCTTGAGGATATAATTCGTGAGAGAACAGAAAAAGCGGGTATAGGTTTTGGCTCTAGTGTTAAGCAATCAATAGAGTCAGATACGTTACTAAGTCGTGTTCAGAATGAAGATCTTATTAAATTTGGAATGATTGCGGAATTGATGGGGCGTATGCCAGTTCATGCAGTGTTGTCATCACTTGGGCAAAAAGAGTTAGAGCGAATTCTATATGAGCCTGAGAATTCATTGATAAAGCAATATCAGCATTTGTTTGAGCTTGATAATGTTTCTGTAGAGTTTGATGAGTCGGCTATTAAGAAGTTAGCAAGGAATGCAGTGAGAACAGGAACGGGGGCGCGTGGGCTTAGAGGTGTTACTGAGAAATTATTAATGGATACCATGTACCATATGCCGTCACTAAAGGGTCTTGAGAAAGTGATTATTGATGAAGATGTAATTGATGGTAAGTCAGATCCTATCTTAGTATATAATAAAGATCATAAAAAACGTTCAGGGGAAAAATAATGGCAAATTTAGATATTGAGAAGCATGCACCGATTGTTGCAGTTCGTGAAGTTGTTGTTTTTCCAGGTACGGTTGTGCCATTGTATGTGGGGCGTAAGCCATCATTAACAGCAATAGAAGATGCGTTGGCAGGTGATGGTATATTGTTATGTGTGACGCAGAAGGATGCTGAGAAAGATAGCATTACTGCTAAAGACTTGTATCGTTTTGGCACGGTTGCTAAAATATTGCAAGCGGTTAGAATGCCTGATGGTAGCATGAAGGTTCTGATTGAAGGGGCGTATCGGGCATCTATTGTAAAAGTTAATCGTAATCGGAAGACGCAAGCGTTTTTTGGTGATTATATTGAAAAAACAGAAAAGAAAGTATCTCAGTCAATTAGTGAAACATTTATGCGTGTACTGCAAGATAAGTTTAGTCTTTATCTAAAAGAGTCGGATCACATAACATTAGATGTTATTGCAAATTTATCAACGATTGCAAGTGTCTCAGAATATGCAGATTTAATTGCTTCTCATTTACCGTTGGCAACAAAGGTGAAGCAGGGGATTTTAGAGACAATTGATATTGAAGAACGGGTGCAGAAGATTTTAATTGGCTTAGAACATGAGTTAAACTGGCAAGATAAAGAAAAAGAAATGCTTGAGAAAGTTCGTGATGAGATTAATGAGGATCAACAGAGTTACTACATTCGTAAGAAAATGAAAGTTTATGAAGATGAGCTACGAAAGATGGGAGATGATAGCTTATCGGATGCCGCAAGTTATGAAAAGAAAATAAAAGCATTAAAGATATCAGATGAGGTGAGGCACAAGCTGATGTCAGAGGCAGGTAAATTAAAGATGATGCCGGAGATGTCTGCTGAATCAACAGTTGTTAGGAATTACTTGGATACTGTACTAGGCATCCCATGGGGAGAGGAGGCAAAGATCAATGATGATTTAACGCTTGCGTCTAAAGTGTTGTCATCACACCATTATGGTTTAGAGAAAGTCAAAGAGCGGATTTTAGAGGCTTTAGCAGTATCCTTGAGGGTTTCCAAGGTGAAGGCACCAATCCTTTGTCTAATTGGTCCACCTGGGGTGGGGAAAACATCACTTGGTAATGCGGTTGCAAAAGCAATGGGGCGTCCGTTTGTGAGGGTAGCATTGGGTGGCGTTAGAGATGAATCTGAAATTAGAGGGCATAGACGTACATATGTTGGTGCAATGCCTGGGCAAATAATACGTGCAATTTCACGTTCGAAAGCAATGAACCCATTGGTGATGCTGGATGAAATTGATAAAATGGGGATGGACTTTAGAGGTGATCCTGCTTCAGCGTTATTGGAGGTACTAGACCCTGAGCAAAATGATAAATTTGTTGATCACTATGTGGAATCTGAAGTTGATTTATCGGGTGTCCTGTTTATTACAACAGCGAATACGATGGAGATACCTCCTGCATTATTGGATCGTATGGAGCTGATTGAGTTAAGTGGTTATACTGAAGACGAAAAGCAACATATTGCGAATGAGCATTTAATTTCGAAATGCTTAGATAGTAACGGTTTGAAAAAGAAAGAACTGGCGTTTGATAAAGAGTCAGTAACACAGCTAATACGTTATTATACACGTGAAGCTGGTGTTAGAGAACTTGAGCGTAATCTTTCTAAGATATGTCGTAAGGTTGTGAAGGAAAAGCATCTTGCTAAGCGACAATCAAGTAGTGCTAAAGTGGTAACTAAGAAGGATTTACAGAAGTATTTACAGGCACCTCCTTATGAGTTGCTTGATATTGCAAAATCTGCAAAAGTAGGGGTGGTTAATGGCCTGGCATGGACTGAAGCAGGTGGTCAGCTTTTGAATATAGAAGCACTATTATTACCGGGGAAGGGTGAGCTTGTATATACCGGATCACTGGGGGAGGTAATGCAGGAGTCTATTCGAGCAGCGCATTCGGTTATTCGAGCAACTGCTAAAAAATATAAGATTAAAGATGGTATGTTTAGTGACTGTGATTTTCATGTGCATGTACCAGAAGGTGCCACGCCTAAAGATGGTCCAAGTGCTGGTATAGGTATGGCAACAGCACTGTTATCAGTTGTAACAAAGAAAAAAGTTAAGCATGATGTTGCAATGACAGGTGAGCTAACACTTACAGGGGAAGTTCTGCCTATTGGTGGTTTAAAAGAGAAGATCCTCGCAGCAATACGTTCTGGTGCAAATGAAGTCATCATTCCTAAGGGTAATAAAAAGGATCTGCGTGATTTTAAAAAAGACGTGGATGGTAAAATTAATATCCATTTAGTATCAGATATATCAGAAGTGTTTAAGCATGCATTTACCCAAGACAAATAAAGTATCTGGTCGCTTTGCGCCATACAAGTTATTAAAGCCAATACTTAAGCAGTATGTAGGTAGACTATTTCAAGCATTATTCGCGCTTTTGTCCGCAGCAGGTGCTACGTTAGCATTGCCAGCTGTTGTAAGAATGATTGGGGATGCTGGAAGTGCAGGGAGTATTATCTTAATGCAAGAAGGGTTTGTTGTATTGCTGATATGTGCCGCACTGCTAGGTATAACAAGTGCATATCGATTTTATATGGTATCTTGGCTGGGTGAGCGGGTTGTAAGTGATATCAAAAAACGTTTATTTGAACATTTACTGAAGTTGCCGAATTCTTTTTATGATCAAAATCAAACAGGTGAGCTACTGAGTCGTTTAACAACAGATACAACATTGGTTGAAAGAGTCGTCGGTACAAGTGTATCGTTAGCATTACGTAATGCACTGATTCTTATAGGTGCGCTAATTATGCTTTTTGTAACCAGTATAAAGTTAGCACTATGGGTTGTTTTGTTGACACCAATTGCTGTTATTCCTGTGGTAGGGTTCGCGAGGCGTTATCGATTATTATCAAAGGAAAGCCAGAGCTATATTGCAAAATCAAGTGCATTTGCCTCTCAAGTCTTAGGTGCGATGGATGTAACGAAATCATACCAGTATGAAAATATTGCGAATGATTATTTTAATGAAGTTGTTGAAGATGGCTTCCAAATATCAAAAGATCGTATAAGATCAAGGGCGCTTTTAACATTATTTATCATCGTATTAATGGTAAGTGCCATGGTTGTTGTGATGTGGTTAGGTGCTTTAGAGGTATTAAGTGCTGATGCGGTATTAACTTCTGGCCAACTGGCACAGTTTTTTATGTATGCAATTTTTGTTGCAACATCTGTGGGTTCTTTATCAGAGGTCTGGGGAGATTTGATGCGTGCATCTGGTGCACTGCAAAGAATCATTGCGCTATTGGCGGAAAAGGAGCAAAGTGACATAGGTAAGGAGTATACTCAGGCGTATAATATTGAGTTCAAGGATCTCTTATTTGCTTATCCAAAACGTCAGTATCTTAAATCATTACAGCATGTATCATTTTCTGTGTCAGAAGGCACAACAGCTGCATTGGTTGGGCAATCAGGTGCGGGTAAGAGTACAGCATTTAAATTACTCATGCGATACTATGAGCCATTAATAGGTAAGATTGAGGTTGGTGGTGTGTCTATTGCTGATATGCCAATTAGTCATCTAAGAGAGTTGATTTCATTTGTGGGCCATGATGCAGGTATTTTTCCAACAACCATAGAAGATAATTTGGCAATGGGGCATGATTATACAAAAGAGGCAATGATTAATGCATGTGAGAAAGCCAGTATTGCTAATTTTATTGAGTCATTACCTGATGGTTACCAAACACTGTTGGGTGAGAGAGGTATGTTGTTATCAGAAGGACAAAGGCAGCGTTTAGCACTGGCAAGAGCTATTTTAAGAGATACACCAATTGTACTATTAGATGAGGCAACCAATGCCTTAGATGCAATTACTGAAGAAGCAATAAGTCATGCGGTTTCAGATGTATTTAAAGATAAAACCGTCTTGGTGATTGCGCATAGATTGTCAACTGTTATACATGCTGATAAAATTATTGTCTTAAAAGATGGTGAAATCGAATCAATGGGCACACATAAGCAGTTATGTAAGTCTTCAGAGACTTATGCAAAGCTTGCTCAGATTCAGTTGTTATATTAGTCTACTATTAACAAGGAGGTAGTATGGGCTTTATTCGGGATGGTGTATGGCACCAAGGTGATATACCTGTTGTAGATGGACAATTTATTCGAGAGCCGTCAGTGTTTACTGGCTTTATCACAAAAGAAGAGATACAAGCTGACCCATATCGATTTGATCTCTATGTTTCTTATGCTTGCCCTTGGGCAAGTCGAGCATTAATCTTTCGTCAACTAAAAGGGTTAGAGTCTTATATAAAGGTACATGCTGTTGAGGCATATATGGGTGAAATGGGATGGTCGTTTGAAAAGCCAGAGCCTAATATATGTGCAAAGTATCTTCATGAGCTGTATTTAAAAACACCTGACTATCATGGCAAGGTAACTGTTCCTATATTATGGGATAAACAGCTTGGGTGTATACGGAATAATGAGTCATCGGATATTATTGCAATGTTTAACCATGTTTGGGACGATGTAGCAAAATATCCTAAGATTGATTTAATGCCAATGGGGCAGAAGCAAGAGATTGATGCGCTTAATGACTGGATATATGAAAATATTAATAATGGTGTTTATCGCACAGGATTTGCAACCGATCAAGCGGTTTATGAAAAAGAGTGTAGGCAGTTATTTGCTGCGCTAGATGAGCTGGAGTTAAGGCTGGACTCAAGTTTATATTTATTAGGGGATAGTCTGCTAGAGCCTGATATAAGGTTGTTTGTGACGTTAATTCGATTTGATGCGGTATATGTTGGACATTTTAAATGTAATATTCGGCGGATTGCTGATTATCCAAATATTCTTAATTACATGAAAATGATATACATGCAAGTAAAGAAAACAGTAAGACTGCAGGAGATAAAGACACATTATTATATGTCTCATCCAAGGATTAATCCCAATCAAATTATTCCTATTGGGCCAGAAACAGATTATAGTAAATAAAAGGAGTTTTGATATGGATGTAATTAAACCAGGTGGGTTAATAGCGTATTTTTTGTTAGCTGATACTTTATGGATCACACAGTTTGCTACACAGCAGTATAGTCAGCAGCTCGGCGACATGTTAAAAATGGCGGAGGGCAGTAAGCTAATTATTGGTTTATTATCAGTATATGCTTTATTGCTATTGGGGCTATTTATGTTTGTATTAGTACCAGAGACAAGCTTGATCAAGGCAATAGTATTTGGTATGGTCGTCTACGGTGTTTATGGTTTTACTAATTGGTTAATTTTGGATCGATGGAGTATTGATCTTGTGCTGGTTGATTTTTTATGGGGTGGTTTTTTATATGGATCGACCGCATATATTGCAAGACTTATTCACTATATACAATAACGGGAGGAAATATGGATATACAGGTAACATTTCATCAGATGGAATCATCTGATGCATTAAGGGATTATTGCCAGAAAAAAATGGATAAACTAGAGAAGTATTATTCTAGAATAGATAGCGCTAAGTTTGTGATGGAAATCATCAAGCTTGAGCATCATATATCTGTTGTATTAGGATTACCACAAAAGGTTATTAAAGCAGAGGCCTCTGCAAAGCAAGATATGTATGCAGCTATTGATGCTGTTACTGATAAGCTTGAGCGGCAATTAACTGACTTTAAAGAGCAGCATTAATTGCTTTTAGCAGGAATAATGAGGCGATCATTTGGGTGGATGATATTTCCATCAATGTGATTCGCCTCTTTTAATGATGCCAGTGTCACTTTATGCTCTCTTGCGATTTTGGCCAAAGAGTCATTTTGCTTAACCGTATAGAAATGCGCGGTATCAGTGGGTTTATATTGCCATATTGTGATGACTTGATTGGGTTTAATGGCGTTTTTATCCAGTTGGTTCCAATCGGTAATGTCATGAATGGTAACATGGTATTTTTTAGATAAGTGGTATAGCGTGTCTTGTTTCTGTACTGTATGCAGTATGCGCTTGGGTCCTGGGCTATCGTTCATAACAGGTGGTTGTGTTACCGGCTTGCTATTATTCTCTGGAATTAAGAGTTTTTGATTGATACGGATAATATCTGATTTAAGGTGATTGACACGCTTAATTTCTGCCACAGTGGTTTCAAAGTGCATAGCAATAATGCTTAAGCTTTCATTGGGCTTAACGATATGGTAATTCCAGTTAGTTTTAGAGATTTGTCTTAATTGACTTGCATCTTTTGTGATTGCTTTTAGTTTAGGGTAATCATTGGTACTAACTAATAGACGATGTGGACCATGGGGGTCGGTAAGGTTTCGTTTGAATGCATTATTTAATATTTTTAGTTGATCTATGTTGATATCTGTAATACTTGCTAAGTTGTTCATATCAATTTGTCCAGGGAATGCAACTTGCATAATAGGAGACTCATCCGGGTTAGGAAGATTCTTAATCAAGTGAGATACTGCGGCAATCTTCTTGGTAAAGTATTTGGCTTCTGGATCAAGGTTGAGTGCATCTAATGTTGTTGGCATATTATGGTTTTTGTTCGCGTTGATTGCATCAAGAATAGGCTGGAGTCCAGCATGGTAGGCAGTAAGTACCAATGACCAATCAGCATCAAGTTTAGAATGAAGAAATTTCATATAAGCTATAATTGCGTCAGTAGATTGAACAATGTCCAGTCTTGCATCGAACCAGTAGGTGTTTTCTAGAGAAAAGTTTTGCGCCATGGTGGGGCTAATTTGCCAGATTCCTGCTTTATCCTCGGTGATTAATTGAGGGTCATAATAAGAAGTCAGAAATGGAATTAATGCAATGTCACTAGGGATGTTGGCATTTTGGCAGGCAGTTAACACATAAGCAAAAATATCTTTTCTATCGTGTATGGCTTCGTTGATTTTATCCATATTTATGAGATGGAGTTCCGATGTTGATGCACTTACATGCATATTGTTATCAACATAACGGCTAGCGGCGCAGTTTCTTGGGGGCAGTGACATTTCAGTATCATCAGATGAAAAGTAATTCTGGCAACCAGAGAGTGCGGTTAAGCTTACTCCTAAACAAAGTAGTGTTTGATATCGTATCATCATGCATTTCCTTCTTTCTATAACACTATTATGACATGTACTAGATCGCTTTCTCAAGCATTATCAAAAATTATTAAAAAAAAGTTAAAATAAGTGTTGCGATATTTTAACAAACTAGTTATATTGAAATTGAGTTTATTTTAGGGTCTATATTATGACAAAGTTACTTAAAGCAAGTTTAATCTTAGCTACTCCATTATTGTTTGCTGCTTATGGAGATAGAGATGATTCTACAGGTACAGGTGCAAGCATTAGTGTTGGTGCTGAAGGTTATGTGAATGTGTTAAGCATTGGTTGGGGTGCGCAAGAAGCCACAGCAGCTTCTTCTGCAATCAATACATCAAATTTCGTATATGGCGAAGCACAAGACAAGCATCCAAATTACTCATTTGGTGGTGCTGTAATTGCTAGAACTGATTTAACAGAGGATTTCAGTGCTCTATTCCGTTTCGGTTTTGAGGCTGGCCCTGCTGATGGTATTGGTGTATCTTCAAATGCTGCTAATAATGATTTCGGTGTTACGCCATCCACTTGGAAGAGTAAAATGGTAATGGCTCCAGGTGCGTTTATTGGTTTCAAGGGCCTGTATTTAGGTGCTGTATATGACATGCGTGAGTATGAGATCACTAACTCAGGTATCGATGCTGAAAACAAAACGCTGAAAGAAAACCAAATTCTATTTGGTATGAGAGGCGAAACTTTATACAGCATGGAAGACATGAACATCACAGTGGCGTTCGAAGGTCTTTCAAATTTCGGTCAGAAAGCTGATTCAGATGTTGAGCAGTGGTACACAAATGTGCTAAATGGTATCTCAACTATATCTACAGTACATACGAACTTCACCAAGCTATCATTGTCATTAGGCATGATGTTTGCTGACTTCTAATTAAAGTTCACATATAGTGCCTTCCTAAGGATGGGAACGCTGTATAAGAATTTGAGAAGGGCTCGCAATTGCGAGCCTTTCTTTTTGTGTTAAAAAATTTCATTTTTAATAGATGATTGTTGTTTTGCGATAAATTTGTTATATTAAAATTAAGTTAATTTGTGTGGTTGTGCGATGACTCGGTTGCTTAAGTCTTGTTTGTGTTTTTCTGTTTCGGCCGTGTTTGCATCTGGTAGTGCAAACATAGACTTTACGACGTTTAGGGTGGGTGCGCAAGCACAGCTACACTTGCTAGATATTGGTTGGGGGGTGAATGCTGCTGTTAGAGGTAGTAATCCTTCTGCAGAAGTGATTTCCTTGGCGGGATTATTGAATGTGTCTGAGGGGGATTTAACAGATGGTTCTAGGTCTTTTACTTATGGGTTTGGAGCGGGGCTAACAGTAAGGGCGGATATTGCTGAAGACTTTAATATTTTAGCAAGAATTGGTGTAGAGGGTGTTGTACATGATGCTGTTGCACTTAAGTTGTCAGATGGTACACCTAATAAGAGGCTGTCTGCAGATGGATTTTTTAGTGCAAAGTCTGTTATTTCTCCAGCAGGGTTTATCGGCTACAAAGGTTTGTACCTAGGGTTTGTTTATGATATGCGGGAATATGATACGCCACTGCATAATAATATGCATGTAGATGCATATTTGAACTCAGATGATAAAACATCAGGAGGGGCGTTTGCTAAAACCATTAAAGATAATCAGTTCTTGTTTGGGTTTAGAGGTGAGACCGAATACGATATCGGTGGAGCTGCATTAATTATTGGTTTAGAAGGGCTGAGTAATATTGGCTCTAAATCAGATAGCTCAACAAAAGATTATTTTAATTCGATTACTGAGGCAATTGGTTTAGTTGATGGTGAAGGTTTAGATGCTAATAATAACGTAGAGTCTACTTTGGTGCAAAGAGCATTGTATTCGGATGTAACAAAATTATCATTAACTCTTGGTTTTTTGTTTGAAGATTTGTAATGCAGTAAATTTCTTACTAAGTTATTTGTTGTGGGTTCTTAAATTTGGTATATTATAATTAAGTTAATTTTTTGGTTTGGTGATGAATGCATTACTCAAAACTTGCTGTCTTCTGTTGACTCCTCTTGTTTTTGCAAATGTTTCTTTAGGCAGGGAAATAAAAAAAGTGCATGAGTTTGCTAAATTTGGTGTTGAAACTCAGGTCAATTTATCAAAAATTTCTTGGGGGTTAGATACGGTATCTGCTGATACAGGCTCGTATTATGAGACTGCTGCAGCTATCTTAAATACATCATCTATTGCGTATACATCAGATGAAAACAAACAGCCAAATTTTGGTATAGGGTTATCAATAATAGGCAGGTTGTTTTTATCAGATACCTATACATTGATTACTAGGTTTGGTATTGAGCCTGGCTTAGATGACTCAATTGCATTAAGGGTAACTGATAACAATAATATAGGGCGTTTTGGTTCAGATGGTGTGCTTAAAAGTAATTATACTTTTGCTCCCGCTGCATTTTTAGGAATGAAGGGGATGTATCTAGGTGCAATGTATGAGGCACGTAGCTATGAAACGCCAAGAAATCATGGTCAGGCTTCTGCGAACTTAACTGAGTCAGTTAAAGATAATCATTTACTTTATGGCTTTAGGGTTGAGAGAGAGGTGCTAGTCGATAATGCAGCTGTTTTAATTGGCGTAGAGGGTATGTCGAATCTAGTTGCAGACTCAAGTGATACAATGATGCAGTACTATAAAGATGTGATAAACTTTAGAGGAGGGACTGCAGTTAATGGGGCGGACGAACTAGAGGTAACAAATGTGCATACCAAAATGACTAAGTTATCCGTCACGTTAGGTGCTGCATTTCTGAGTCTATAGTCTCCTTGTAAGCTATGTTACCTTCGGGCTTGCTAATAGTTAGTGTGCCATTTTGTGCAGTTAGGCGGGAATGTAATTTGATATAACGTATGTTTGGATCATTACTTGTACAAGGTTTCCCTCCGCAGCGTATTTTTTCTATATTAACATGAAAGGGGATGTCGTGCTTCCAAGTAAAAGTGCAAATAGACTGTTTCTTGCATGTGTGGCGCGAATTATGCTTGGAGAAAGTGCTATTAAATGTAACGCTTTTTTCGGACTCGTTTTCAATGATTAGGTTAATGGTATATATGTCTTGTGCAAGACTAAAATATGATAATGCAAATAATATATAATACTTCATCTTTGTTCCTTCTTTTTTTTATTATAAAAAAGATATTGGGGTTGGTCAAAGGGTTTATGGGTTATAAAACCGTGGGATGATTGAGGAGGTGTTTTGTTGATAGGCTATGTAGCCAGGTTTCTCTTTTTCCATATAGGGTTCGTGGTTTTTAGGTCCTGATAATTGAGAAATGACAAAGGTTAAAAATATTGGCCCAATAATGCTCAGCGTGCTAAATAAAGACGGAGACTTGCTGATACTAATCATAGCTAAACCATACCATAGTAGAAGCTCTCCAAAGTAGTTGGGGTGTCGTGAGTACTGCCATAGCCCGGTTTGTAAGAATTGTTCACTAGTACTGTTTTGTTTGAACTTCAGTAATTGCCAGTCTGCAATACTCTCATAGACAAATCCAGTTAAGAATAGTGCACTACCAATGGTTAGAAGGTAGGGTTGCAGCATATGCGTGTTTGTAATTTTAATGTAGTAGCTGATGTGTATGGGGGATGCAAAGATAAGTAAAAAAGCCCCTTGTAGTAAAAAAACTTGAAAGTAGCTAAACCACCAATACCTATCTTGGCCATATTTTTTTCTAAATCGCTGATAACGTTTTTCTTCTCCAATTCCAGTATTTTTTATGCCAATATGGACAGAAAGTCTAATTGCCCAAAGCGCTGTGAAGAAGAGTAATAGATAGTTAATGAAGTCTTGATCGGGGGTAAGTATTTGATAAACAATATTAATTATAATAAAATTGATAGAATATATCGTATCAACAAAAGATACATTTTTTATATAGATAGACACAATCCAGCATATAGTCATGAATGCCCAAACGGCAAATATCGTACATAAAATCATGATTTTTCCTCAATCGTATATAATTATTTTATACTAGCTGATATCTGTGTACAATAGAAAAAGGAGGGAAATAAATGAAAATAGTTCCAATACATACGTTAGAAACAAATTATACTTATATCATTCATTGTGAAGAGGGGGTGATTGTCATAGACCCTGGTGAGAGTGCAGTAGTTGATCAGTATTTAGTAGTTAATGATATGAAATTGATTGCCGTATTATTAACACACAAGCATTGGGATCATGTGAATGGTGTTGAAGCGTTAGTGGCTAAGTATGGCAGTCCTGTTTTTGGTGGAAGTGAAGAGATATTTGATTTTGAGGTGAGTAAACTCTTTCATGAAAAGACTATTGAGATAGGAGGGTTGGCGGTTACTCCTATACACTTACCAGGGCATACAATGGGTGCAATTGGCATATTGATTGGAAGCGCATTATTTTCTGGAGATGTGCTATTTGGGGCGGGCTGTGGTAGGTTGTTTGAGGGAAGTGCTGAGGATATGTTGCTGAGTATGGATAGAATTGCTGCGCTGGATGATAATATCGAGGTTTATTTTGGGCATGAGTATACTGTTGATAACCTAAAATTTGCGAAAGCAGTAGAGCCTTCTAATGAAGACATTCAAATAAGAATAAATACCTTAATGGCATCTACCACACCCTCATCAGTAAAGCTAGAAAAAGCAACAAATCCTTTTCTGCGTATAGATTGTATTGATGTGGTTAATGCTGTTAATCAGGCATTTGATCTATCAGTATCAGATCGAGCACAGCGACTTGGATTGTTAAGGAAATGGAAAGATGGTTTTGATCAAGGTGAGTTATGATGCTTAGCATTCATCAAGAATTTAGGCAGTGGCAGAAGTCATCAACGGGTGATGCGATTTTTCAGCATGCAAAACAAGAGATAAGCCGCATACTAGATGAGAATAGACCGAATTTAGTCGTACAAATTGAGGGTAGGTCTTATGTTGAGCATTATCCTGAGAATATGTTTTATTACCATGTGTCAGAAGATGCAAATATTGAGGCGAGGGGGTATAGTATTGAAGCAGAGCAGGGCTTTTTGCCGTTCCCTGATCAGTCTGTAGATGTATTGATTATTGGGCATGCATTTGAGTTATATCAAAACCAGCAGGGTTTTGTGATGGAAGTTGAGCGAGTGTTATCAGCAAAAGGTGTTGTTGTTATCACAGCACTTCTAAATCGTTGGTTAGGTACGATTCCTAAGCAGTATCATCCATTGGGTGATTTGCATGTTGCACCAAAGTCTATCCGTAGTATAAGAAAGCGTTTGGCAACTGTGGATCTACAGATTGTTGAAGAAAAATTATTAGTATCTGATACATATGCAGCAATGATGAGTGAGCGCTTAAAGGAGACGATTATTTATCCAGTTGCATTAAAGGTGCAAAGGCAGGCCCCTAGCTGGATAAGTATAGCAGGAGTATCAAAATGACAAGTGTGAAGATATATACAGATGGAAGCTGTTTAGGGAATCCGGGAAAAGGTGGCTGGGCTGCATTACTCATGAAATCAGGGCATGAAAAGATGATTTCAGGTGCCGAGTTAGACACAACCAATAATAGAATGGAACTACAGGCAGCTGTTGAGGGATTAAGAGCGCTTACAAAGCCAACACATGTAGAAATATGGACAGACTCACAGTATGTTAGAAGAGGTATGCTGGAATGGATAGATAGCTGGAGGCGAAATAATTGGAAAAATTCTCAAAAAAAGCCTGTAAAAAATGCTGACTTGTGGCAATCTTTAGCAAAAGAGGCAGAAAAGCACCATGTAAGTTGGCACTGGGTAAAGGGGCATGCAGGAAATGAGTATAATGAGCGAGTTGATGAAGCTGCTCGACTGGAAGCGGAGCGTTTAAGTGAGTAAATACATTTTTGTTGATACAGAGACAACTGGTATCGACCGAAAAAAAGAGCGGCTATTAGAGGTAGCGTGTATTGAAGTGGTTGATCGTAAGGTAACTGGAAATCAGTTGCATCAGTATATCAATCCGGAGCAAGAGGTTGGTGAAGGTGCGTTTCGAGTCCATGGAATAAGTTGGGAAAAAGTTAAGCATGAGCCAGTTTTTGCAGACGTTGCAGATAAAATTATTGAAATGTTAAAGGGTCGTATTTTTGTTGCACATAATGCACCATTTGATATGGGCTTTTTGAATGAAGAGTTTAAGCGTGCGGGCTATGATTTTCAGATTGGTAGGGATATAGAGGTATTGGATACGCTAGCGCTTGCAAAAAAAACCTATCCTGGTCAGAAGAATAGTTTGGATGCACTATGTAATCGTTTATCAATTGATCGTTCAAGTAGGGTACTTCACGGTGCATTGTTAGATACGCAGTTATTAATACAAGTTTATATCGCGATGACTCAAAAGCAGGGAAAATTTCAGCTATCAAAAGCACATAGCACATCTTTTGAGAAAGAGCAGCTAAAGTATCATATATCTGATGCAACAGAAGAGGAGTTAGCTAGGCATCTTGCCTATATTGAATTAATCCAATAGGCTGGAAATGCACTATTCGAATTAACGTAATACAGGCTAATGTGTATGTGTTGCTCAGCTGATAGGTATAAAGCAGTAATTAATATTGACACAATACAAAGTGTTGGTATAATTGAAAATAAAAATAGCATAATAACTAGAGAGTAAAAATGAATACAATTAATGATAAATCAAACTCAAATCAATTAGAATCGTCTCAAAATCTTAAGAAAGCCTCACAGGTAGTAAGTGCTCCTGGTGTATTGACTCGATCTGCGGTGCGTAAACTTGCAGCTCGTGCAGCAGAAAAGCGAAAGAGTGCGTTTACAATTATAAAATCTGCAAAGGCTACTAAGCCTTCTAAAGTAGGAAAAGCTACTATGTCAGGCAGAGCAACAGTGACTAAGTCGCTACCTTATGTTGTTGATACATTTATCAAGTATGCATTAGATAAAATCAAAGCAATAAATGTTACGAAAGCCGAATTGCAAGATATAATGAAACAAGCCGTTTATTATCGAAATATCGAAATATTTAATTTTAGATTTAAGAAAATCGCCCCTTTTCAAGATGTGAATAAAGCGGTTACTTTATCTGAAATTGTACTACAAGCTACGCAGCTTACGGATGGAACGCTTGAGCAAGAAGAGACTGCATTGGATGCGTTAATGGTCGCTGAAACTCATGGTGGTGTCCAGTTTCGTGCTTGACATAATCGTTTGAGGCGTATATTTTTTGTTCTCACTAGAGTAGGAGAAAAAAATTAAAAATACAGTATACTTATTTGGCTTGGTTAAAATAGTTCTTAAAGTATTATTTTTTCCATTGTGTATGTTCGGAAGTCTAATGTTACTGCCCTACAGTTATATGCCATATGCCAAGCTGCTGGGTTATGGCCTTGAATCCAATCAACCCCCTTTTGATAACAATGAAAATAAATTAGTATATGTGCCAGGTAATGGGGAGACGAAGTCAGACCCATTTAAACGTGCGTATATTCATTTTGCACCACCAGGCCGTTCGTTATTTAATTTATTTTCACTAAAAGAGGCAGCAAAAGATTTAGCTAGATATTTGCAAGATTTAGAGAAAAGAGACAATGTGGAAAAAATCCATCTTGCTGGGATTTCTATGGGCGGAGCAACAATTATTTTAGCACTAAGCTATCTACATCGTCGTGGAATTCGTCTCACTAAGTTGAAAAAAGTACTCGTTATGAATACATTTCAGTCATTGTCATCGGTGATTGAAGATATACTTAGTACTGGTGGGATACAGTTACTTTTAATGCCTTTATTAGAAATAATGATTCACGTTTTATATAGTTTATTCATTGGGTCTCCCATCTCAGTGTTTTCAGTTCTTTTGGCAAATGTGCTATCTTTAGTTATTGTTTGGGGCATTGATGCCTTGTTATTGAGTGACGAGAAATTTTCTAGGCAAGTACACGATGTTTGCATAAAAAATGCATGGCTTTTAGCTGCATTTATGACATTTATCATGGTTATGTTGCTGAATACAAGTGTTGCATTAAGTTCTATGCTTTTGTATCAAGCACTAATAATCATATTGCCAACAATACTTTTGTGTGAAAGATCTATGTTTGTAAAGATGTTTGTATGGATCATGGACTGTGATTTAGATGTGCGTGCAGCATATCTAAGCATCAAAGATAAAGATCTTGATTTTGAATTAACTGTTCAGCAAGTATCTAATGATCAAGTCATAGGCAGAGGCGCAAGGTTGCTTGAGGATCCATTAGAGCAGATGCATACCTATGGTGATACACATATGTTTATAGATCCCATTAATGTGAAAAATATATTGGATTTTTAGGTAAATGTTTCTTTGGTAGCAGAATTAAGTCTTATGCCTAATATTGTTAAACTTTGATATATTTTAATCAGAAATTTTAGAGAGGAAGAATTAGCGTTGTTTTATTATGAGGGGTTTTATTTGTGCGATCTTGATATGCAAAAATGAAGTGTCTTTGGTCAAGGCTTAATTTTATTCTTCAAGATATTTAATCATTAGAATATGAAAAAACATAAAAGAATTGTAAGAATTGGTTGACAATTGGTGAGATTTATAACAAAATCCCGTTATTGGTGGGATTCCCGAGCGGTCAAAGGGATCAGACTGTAAATCTGACGGCTTCGCCTTCGAAGGTTCGAATCCTTCTCCCACCATTATGATTAAGCGGGTGTAGTTCAATGGTAGAACCTCAGCCTTCCAAGCTGATGATGTGGGTTCGATCCCCATCACCCGCTCCAGTTTAAAGGGCATGCCCGCATAGCTCAGTGGTAGAGCACTTCCTTGGTAAGGAAGAGGTCACCGGTTCAAATCCGGTTGTGGGCTAGTAAACATAAACCGTGGAGTAACACATGTCAAAAGTACACGTGAATGTGGGAACCATTGGTCACGTAGATCATGGTAAAACAACACTAACAGCGGCGCTGGTTCGTCAGAAAGGTGCGGAAGATGGTATATCTGTAAAAGATATTGATCGTGCGCCAGAAGAATCTGCGCGTGGAATAACAATTAATACAGCACACGTTGAGTATGAATCTGATGCGAGACACTATGCACACGTAGACTGCCCAGGACACAAGGATTATGTGAAGAACATGATTACTGGTGCAGCACAGATGGATGGTGCGATCTTGGTTGTATCAGCGAACGATGGCCCAATGCCTCAAACAATTGAGCATATTTTGTTAGCGAAGCAGGTAGGTGTACCAAGAATCGTTGTATTCATGAACAAATGTGACATGGTAGATGATGGAGAGCTATTAGAGCTAGTTGAGATGGATGTAAGAGAGCTTTTATCTGCACAAGGTTTTGATGGTGATAATGAACCAGTGATTAGATGTTCTGCACTGTAAGTCGCTGAAGGTGATGAGAGTGAGTTAGGAACTAAGGCAATTGATAACTTGGTTGAGGCACTAGATACATTCATTGAAGACCCAGTAAGGGATCTAGATAAGCCAGTATTGGTGCCGATTGAAAACGTAATGACAATTTCAGGACGTGGTTCAGTATGTACGGGAAGAATTGAGCAGGGTGTGTTAAAGGTTGGTGACGAAGTAGAGATTGTTGGGATCAGAGAGACACAGAAAACAACATGTACTGGTGTAGAGATGTTCCGTAAGGAGTTAAAGCAAGGTCAGGCAGGTGATAACGTAGGTGTTCTAGTAAGAGGGCTGAAGAGAGAAGACATCGAAAGAGGTCAGGTTATTGCAGCGCCAGGATCAATTACACCGCACACGAAGTTTGTTGCAGAGGTATATATCCTAGATAAGAAAGAAGGTGGAAGACATACACCATTTTTCAAAGGTTACAGACCACAGTTCTACTTTAGAACAACAGATGTAACAGGGGCGGTAGAGCTTCCAGAGGGTGTAGAGATGGTAATGCCAGGTGATAATGTGACAATAACAGTTGAGTTGATTGCACCGATCGCGATGGAAGAAGGTTTACGTTTTGCAATCCGTGAGGGTGGTAGAACAGTAGGTTCTGGTGTTATTGCTAAGATTGTTGAATAGTTAACTAGTTTAGGCCAGTAGCTCAATTGGCAGAGCAGCGGTCTCCAAAACCGCAGGTTGGGGGTTCGACTCCCTCCTGGCCTGATTTCTTAGAAGGAAATCAAGAAATTGTATGAATAATAATTAAAAACATAAAAATATTTGTATTTTTTGTGGTTTTTTCAAAAAAAACAATTTTTTTGTTGATATATCACTATTTGTGTATTATGGTTTGTTGCAAAGTGCATGATTTAATGTAAATTTGTGTTAGGTATAGAATATGAGTCTCAGGGCTAAAGATATAATTTTGTCAGCAATGGTAACATTCGCTGTGGTTTCTGCTATGTATGTGCAGTATTTTGCACCTATGTCTATCAACCAGTATGCTATGTATTTATGGTTAGGCGTTGCGGCAGTGTGTTTGCTGTTTTTGAAGTTGTCACAGCCGGGGGAGGATTTTATATCGTATACCAAAGCTGCGAAACTTGAGTTACGAAAAGTTGTATGGCCTGGCAAAGATGATGTTATATCTGCAACGATTGCTGTAGGTGTTGCAGTTGTGATCTTTTCAGTTTTGGTGTCGTTATTAGATACTATGCTGGTAAAATTACTGTCGTATATTATAGGATAAGATAATGTCTGATGAAGATAAAAAGCTTAATTGGTACGCCGTGCAGGTTGCTACGGGGTTTGAGAATAAAATGATACAAGAGATTGTATCAAAGATTGCAACTGCCGGGCTAAGAGACAGTTTTGGTGAAATGATTGTGCCAACAGAAGAAATAGTTGAGTTGAAAGACGGAAAAAAACGCAAAGTTATTCGAAAGCTGATTCCTGGTTACATTTTCATAGAGATGGATATGAGTGATGAAACTTGGTATTTGGTTCGCAACGCAACAAAGGTTTTAGGGTTTTTAGGTGGTAAAAAAGGCGGTAAGAAGCCACTGCCAATGCCTAAGAAGGAAGTTGAGGCAATGCTGAATATAGATGCAGTAGAAGAGGAGAAGCCAAGGCTTAAGGCAGCATTTGATTTTGGTGAAGTGGTTCGGGTAGCGTCGGGACCTTTTGCTGATTTCCAGGGAGCAGTTGAAGAAATTAATTACGATAAGCATCGTTTGGTGGTTTCGGTAATGATTTTTGGTCGCTCGACTCCAGTTGAGTTGGAGTTTAATCAGGTTGAGAAAATAACATAATATTTTATAGGGTGTGAATAATGGCGGATAAGATTCAAATTATTAAGTTACAGGTAAAAGCAGGCGAGGCTAATCCTGGAACAGTTGGTGGTATTTTAGGTCAGTATGGCGTAAAGCTGATGGAGTTTTGTAAGCAGTTTAACGACGAAAGTTTAAAGAAAGAAGAAAAAGGCGTGATTTTACCAGTTAAACTGGAAGTAAATCAGAAAGATAAAAGTTTTAAGATGACAATCAGTGCCCCACCAGTTGCGAGACAAATATTAAAAGTTATTGGCTGCAAAGGAAGCGGAGAGCCGAATAAGACAAAAGTTGGAAAAATTACGCACAAAGATATCATGGCAATTATTGAAAAGAAAAAAGATGAGTTAACAGGGGTTGATGATCAGGCAATGATTAAGACAATTGCTGGTACTGCTAGAAGTATGGGTGTTGAAGTAGAGTTAACGGAGCAAAGTAATGACTAGTAAAAGAATGCAAGCTGCCAATGAGGCAAATGATAAAACAATTGTTCATTCATTAAAAGATTCAATTGAGTTGTCAAAAAAGCTATCTACTGAAAAATGCAACCCTGCGCTTGATATTGTGTTTGGCTTAGGTTTACCAAAAGGTGAAAATGTACGTGGTGCCTTAACACCTGAGCATGGCACAGGTAAGGTTGTAAAAGTTGCTGTATTTGCTAAAGGTGATCAAGCAGAGGAAGCAAAAGATGCTGATAAAGTTGGTGCTGAAGATTTGGTTGAGCTCATACAAAAAGGTGATTTTGACTTTGATGTAGTGATTGCAACGCCAGACATGATGGGGCTTGTTGGTAAAGTTGGTAGAATTCTTGGACCTAAGGGTTTAATGCCAAACCCAAAGCTTGGCACAGTGACAACTGATGTTGCTCAAGCAGTTAAAAACGCAAAGTCTGGCCAGATTTTTTTCAGAAGTGACAACGTGGGTACACTACATGCAAGAATTGGTCCAGTAAGTTTTAAATCTGAGCAGTTGGTAAGTTCTGTAAAATCATTAGTTGCAGAATTGAAAAGGCTAAAGCCTGCTCGTGCAAAAGGGCAATACATCCGTTATTGTTTTGTTTCAACAACAATGGGTCCAGGCATTCGTGTTGATATCCATACATTAGACTAGGGGATAAGAAAATGGCTATATCTAAAGAGAAAAAGCAAGCACAAATTGAAATGTTGCGTGAGTGTGTAAGTAAGGCACATGCTGTAACAGTTGCAGTTAACCACGGTGTAACATCAAATGATATGAATGCACTGCGTGCTAATGCTAGAAAAAATAACGTATCATTAGTTGTTGCTAAAAACAATTTAGCGAAAATTGTATTTAAAAACTCTGAGCAATTTAATGTCATCTGTGATGACTTAAAACAGCCAGTGATGTTGGGTTTCTCAATGGAGGATTTGTCTTCTTCGACAAAGCTTTTAGGTGAATATGCATCAAAGAATAATAAAATGACGGTAAAGGCTGCTGCAATTGAAGGCGTGCGTTATGGTCAAGATGAAATCAAATACGTAATGAATTTGCCGAACAGAGAACAAGCAATTGGTATGGTTGTTCTTGGCGTCAAATCTCCTTTAGTACAGTTCACAGGTGTGCTACAGGAGCTATATGGTCAATTTGCTAGAGTGCTGCACGCTGTTGCTGAACAAAAGCAAGATTGATCTAAACATAAACTGGAGATAAATAATGAGTGAAAAAGTTAAAGTGGAAGATTTATTGAATAGCATCGATAACTTAACAGTTGCACAACTAGTTGAGCTTGTTGAAGCGATTAAGGACAAATATGGTGTTGATCCTCAGCCTGCTGCTGTTGCTGTTGCTGCTGCGCCAGCTGGTGGTGAAGCTGCTGCTGCTGAGAAAACTGAATTTAACTTAAAGCTAAATAGCGCTGGTTCAAGTAAAATTGGTGTGATTAAGCTAGTTAAAGAGGTCCTATCGCTAGGTATCAAAGAAGCAAAAGACAAAGTTGATTCTGCACCAGTAGTTCTACTTGAAGGTGTTGATAAAGCTAAAGCTGAAGAAGTTGCTGCACAGTTGAAAGAAGTTGGTGCAGAAGTTTCAGTTGAATAATATTGCTTAAATTTACATGCATTCATTAATATTTAATAGGGTAAGTATATGACAGTTAAAACATTAACCGCTCGTGAGAAGCGACCACGTTTGGATCTAGGGACAAGAAAAGGCCTCGACTATCCTCATTTAACGCGATTGCAGCCTCAGTCATATAATGATAATTTTCTGCAGATAGATGTTGCTCCTGCTAAGCGCGAGGACAAAGGTTTACATGCTGAGTTTAAATCATCATTTCCTATTAGTTCATCTCCAGCACAAATTATACTGGAGTATGATTCATATACCGTAGGAGAGCCCAGCTTCCATGAGCATGAATGCAAGGTGCGAGGATTAACTTACTCTGCACCGCTCAGGGCAAAACTCCGTCTTGTTTACTACGATAAAGAAGTTGGTAAGTTTAAAAAGGTAAAAGAAGTAAAAGAGCAAGATGTTTATATTGGTGATATTCCATTAATGACTGAAACAGGTAGTTTCATTGTTAATGGTACTGAACGTGTTGTTGTTGCACAGCTATATCGTTCACCAGGTGTATCAATTGAGCATGATAGAGGGAAGACGCACTCATCGGGTAAACTGCTCTATTCAGCACGTATTATCCCATACCGTGGTGCATGGATTGATATTGAATTTGATGCGAAAGACATCATTAGTGTTCGAATCGATCGTCGCAAGAAGCTCCCTGTAACTGTGTTGCTTAAGGCAATGGGCTATGATACACAACAAATCATGGATCATTTCTATGAAAAAGATACGTTATCTGTGGATAACGGGCAGTTAATTTATGATGTTGTTCCTGAGCGCTTGAAGGGGCAGATTGCACCTCAAGATATACTAAACAATGATGGTGAAGTATTAATTGAAAAAGGAACGCGTATCTGGGTAAAGCAGGTTCGTGATCTTAAAAAAGCAAAAGTCACAAGCATTAAAGTAGATGCTGTATTTATAGAAGGCCGTGTTACTGCTCAGCCAGTGATCGACACAGAAACGGGCGAGATTATCGTTGATGTAAATACAACGTTAACAGAAGAGTTAATTAAAAAAATTGTTGATGCAGGTATTACAAGCTTCTCACTGATCTATGTAAATGATTTAGAGAGAGGGTCATATATCTCTGATACACTCATGACTGACTCAACAGTATCACAGTTAGACGCATGGGTAGAGATATATCACATTTTAAGGCCAGGTGAGCCACCAACATCAGATGCTGCAAAGAATTTATTTGAATCATTATTCTATGATGCATCAAGATATGATTTATCACATATTGGTCGTATGAAGATTAATGAAAGGTTTAATAAGAGTAAGCCAGAATCACACGGTGTTTTAGATCCTGATGATGTACTGGATGTTGTTAAATCTCTTGTCGACACGCGTGACGGAATGAACGGACATATTGTTGATGATATTGATAACTTAAGCAACCGTCGTGTAAGATGTGTTGGTGAAATGGTTGTTAATCAGTTTAGAATCGCAATGTCTAAGGTTGCAAGGTCAACACAAGACCGTATGGTGCAACCTGAAGTAGAGGGTAAATTACCACAAGATTTCTTTAACTCGAAGCCTATTGTGAGTTCATGGCGTGAACTCTTTAGTTCAGGTCAGTTATCACAATATATGGAAAGAGGTAACCCACTTGCACTGATTACGCACCTAAGAAGGATTTCTGCACTTGGGCAAGGTGGTCTTGATCGAGCAAGGGCAACCATTGATGTTCGTGATGTACACCCATCACATTATGGTAGAATTTGTCCAATTGAAACACCAGAAGGACAGAATATTGGTTTGATTAATTCATTATCTGTTTATTCAGATTTAAACAAGTATGGTTTCATGGTTACGCCATTCTTTGTTGTTGATAATGGTAAAGTAACAGAAGAGGTTAAGTACCTTTCTGCACACGAAGAGTATGACTCATACATTGCACAAGCAACGGCACCGTTAAATGATAAGGGTGTGATTCAAGCTGAGCAAATTGATTGTCGATACAATGGTGAGTATACAACTGCTAAACCTGATCAAATTAAGTATATCGAAGTTGCTGCTAACCAGCCAGTTTCAGTAGCTGCATCACTGATTCCATTCTTAGAGCATGATGACGCAAACCGTGCATTGATGGGATCAAACATGCAAAGACAGGCTGTTCCTACAATTAATGCAGATAAGCCATTGGTTGGTACGGGTATGGAGCGTACAGTTGCTTCAGACTCTGGTGTATCAATGGTTGTTAAGCGTTCAGGTACGGTTGAGTTCGTAGATTCATCAAGAATTGTTATTCGAGTAGATGACGCATCTGATGAAGAAGGTATAGGTGTTGATATTTACCGAACAACTAAGTTCTTTAGGTCAAATCAGAACACATGTATTAACCAGCGCCCAATTGTAAGTTTAGGAGATAAAGTATCCAAAGGCGATATTTTAACTGACGGTGCAGGTACAGATTTGGGAGAATTAGCATTAGGGCAGAATATGTTAGTTGCCTTTATGTCATGGAATGGCTATAACTTTGAGGATTCGATAATCCTATCCGAGCGTGTTGCACAGCAAGATCGATTCACCTCAATTCATATTCATGAGCTACAGTGTATTGCAAGAGATACAAAACTAGGCCCTGAAGAGATTACAGCAGATATTCCTAATATAGGTGAAGGTGCTTTAGCCAAGCTTGATGAATCAGGAATTGCATATATTGGTGCAAAAGTTAATCCTGGCGATATCCTAGTTGGTAAAGTGACCCCTAAAGGTGAAAGTCAACTAACCCCAGAAGAAAAGTTGCTAAGAGCAATTTTTGGTGAAAAAGCATCTGATGTAAAAGATACCTCTTTGAGGGTTAAATCAGGTACATCAGGTACAGTCATTGATGTAAAAGTCTTTACCCGTGATGGTACACAGAAAGATGCACGTGCACTTGAAATTGAAAATGAACAGTTAGAAACTGCGAGAAGAGATTTAAGTGATGAGCTAAAACTAAAGAGCTCTTTGGTTGTTGATAAAATGCATAGCTTATTAACAGGGCAAATATATAAGGCAGGTATTAAAGGAACAAAGTCAGGTGTGAAAATTACAGCAGCATTATTAGAAAAGCTGAAGATAGCTGATTTGATGAACATCACAACAGATGCAGATACTTGTAATGAGAAGTTAGCAGATTATGCAGAGGTATTGAAAAAAGCTGAGAAAGAGTTTGAAGAGAAATTAGACAAACGACGTTCACAAATTCAAATGGGTGATGAATTAACACCAGGTGTGATTAAAGTTGTGAAAATTTTCCTTGCCACGACATTACCTATCCAGCCTGGTGATAAAATGGCTGGTCGTCATGGTAACAAGGGTGTTATTTCAACAATTGTGCCAGTTGAAGATATGCCATACTTAGAAGATGGAACACCAATTGATGTAATATTGAATCCATTGGGTGTACCTTCTCGTATGAACTTAGGTCAGATTTTAGAGATGCACTTAGGTCTAGCAGCTAAAGGCTTAGGTAAGCAAATTCAGCAGATGATGAAAGATCATCCTGTTGCTAAGTTAAGAGATTATATTCAGAAGATCTACAAGCTATCCAAGACAACGAATGTAAATCTAGATAGCTATACTGACGAGCAGATCATTAGCCTTGCGAAAGAGCTTATAAATGGTGTTCCAATGGGATCACCAGTATTCGATGGTGTCAGTATTGAAACGATTAAATCATTGCTAAAAATGGCAGGTCAGCCTGAAAGTGGGCAAGCACAGTTATATGATGGTCGAACAGGTTTACCATTTGATAAGCCAAGTACTGTAGGTTATATGTATATCTTGAAGCTCAATCACTTAGTTGATGACAAGATGCATGCTAGATCAACAGGGTCATACAGTCTGGTTACACAGCAGCCATTAAGTGGTAAGGCACAGTTTGGTGGACAAAGATTTGGTGAGATGGAGGTATGGGCATTAGAAGCATATGGTGCTGCGTATACGTTACAAGAAATGCTCACTGTTAAATCAGATGATGTTCAAGGCCGTAGTAAGATGTATAAGAATATTGTTGATGGGAATTATAAGATACAAGCAAGTTTGCCAGAATCATTTAATGTTCTTGTGAAAGAAATCATGGCGTTAGGTATTGACGTCAGTATGAATAAACAGTAGGAGACAACATATGCAATTTAAGCCATATTCTGCAAATCAGCAAAAAAGAGATCTGTTTTCTACTATGCCGTCGCAGAACGAATCAGGTGATCCGCAGCAGTTAAAGTCTGTGTCACTATCTATTTTGGCGCCAGAAGATATTAAAAGTCGATCAAGAGGCGAAGTTAGAAATCCTGAGACGGTTAATTATCGTACGCTGGGTCCTGTGCGAGGTGGGCTATTATGTGCAGAAATTTTTGGTCCTATCAAAGACTGGGAATGTCAGTGTGGAAAGTATAAACGTTTAAAGCACAGAGGCGTTGTTTGTGAAAAATGTGGTGTAGAGGTTACGCATAGTAAAGTAAGACGTGAGCGTATGGGTCATATTGATCTAGCTACGCCAATTGCACATATTTGGTTCTTAAAGTCACTTCCATCTAGAATTAGTTGGATGTTAGACATGAAGCGTAAAGATGTTGAGCGTGTACTGTATTATGAGTCATATATTGTTCTTGATGGTGGAATGACAGACCTAGAAAGAGGGCAGTTACTTACAGAAGAAGAGTACTTCGAGTGTCAATCTACATATGGCGATGACTTTGAGGCAATGATGGGTGGTGAAGCAATCCGTAAGATGTTGATGACAACTGTCCTTGATGATGAAATTGCGGAGATTAGGGAAGCATTACCATCTACATCATCAGAAGCAAAATCTAAAAAGATGCTAAAGCGTCTTCAAATGTTAGAGGCATTCAAAAATTCTGGTAACAAACCTGAAAATATGGTGATGACTGTGTTACCAGTATTACCTCCAGATTTACGTCCATTGGTTCCATTACCAGGTGGTCGTTTTGCAACATCTGATTTGAATGATTTATATCGCCGTGTTATTAACCGTAATAATCGTTTGAAACGTTTATTAGAAATTGGTGCACCAGGTATTATTGTTAATAATGAAAAGCGTATGCTACAAGAAGCAGTTGATGCACTATTCGATAATGGCCGTAGAGGTAAGCCTGTTACTGGAACGAATAAGCGAGAGTATCATTCGTTTACAAAAGGGCTAACAGGTAAAAGAGGTCGATTCAGACAGAACTTACTAGGTAAACGTGTTGACTATTCTGCGCGTTCAGTAATTGTTGTTGGACCTACATTAAAGCTCCATCAGTGTGGTATTCCTAAGAAGATGGCAATTGAGCTATTTAAGCCTTTTGTTTATGGAAGGTTACAGCGCTTAGGGCATGCTAGTACAATCAAAGCTGCTAAGAAAATGGTTGAGAGAGAAGAGCCAATCGTATGGGATGTATTAGAGCATGCGATTCACGAGCATCCAGTACTACTTAACAGGGCGCCAACGCTCCACAGATTAGGGATCCAGGCCTTTGAACCAAAGCTAGTTGAAGGTAAAGCGATCCAGCTACACCCATTGGCTTGTGCATCATTTAATGCTGACTTTGATGGTGATACAATGTCTGTGCACGTACCATTAACTTATGAAGCACAGTTAGAAGCACGTTGCTTGATGATGTCAACAAATAATATTTTATCACCTGCAAATGGTAACCCAGTTGTGGATCCTCAGTTAGATATTGTTTTAGGTCTATATTACCTAACAAGAATGCACCTTGCGGAAAAAGGTGAGGGTATGGTATTTGCGAATACAGATGAGTTGAAGCGTGCATATGACCAAGGCTTTATTTCATTACACGCTAAAATCAAGGTTAGAATTGAGAAAAATGGTCAATCAGAGATCTTTGAAACAACGGCTGGTAGGGTAATATTATCAAAGGTTCTTCCAAAAGCAATGCCGTTTGATTTAGTTAACCGTGTGTTGAAGAAAAAAGATGTTTCTCAGTTAGTACAAGAGTGCTATAGACGTTGTGGTACTAAAGATACGGTTGTATTTGTTGATCAAATCATGTATCTAGGTTTTGAGTTCGCAACCAAGTCTGGTGCATCTATCGGTATTGATGATATTGAAGTACCACCTGAAAAAGGTAAGATTCTTGATGACAGTGCTAAGCAAGTATCAGATGTTTACAAACAGTACAATACTGGACTAATTACACGTGGTGAGTGTTCAAATAAAGTCATTGATATTTGGTCTGATGCAAGGGATAAGATTGCTGATGTGATGATGGAAAACATGTCAACTGAAACAGTTATCGATACAGATGGTGTTAAGCATACACAGCCTTCATCTAACCCTGTATACATGATGGCTGATTCTGGGGCGAGGGGATCTGTTGCGCAGTTAAGACAGCTTGCGGGTATGCGTGGTCCAATGACAAGACCTGATGGTAGTATTATTGAAACGCCAGTTAAGGCAAACTTCAAAGAAGGCTTGGATGTACTGCAGTACTTTATTACAACGCACTCTGCAAGAAAGGGTCTTGCAGATACAGCACTAAAAACTGCTAACTCAGGATACTTGACAAGACGACTAGTCGATGTTGCACATGATCTTGTGATCACAGAACCAGATTGTGGCACATTAAATGGTATTGAAGTTGAGTCACACATTGAAGGTGGTGAGATCGTTGAGTCACTCAAAGAGCGAATTTTAGGTCGAGTACTGGCTGTAGATGTTACAAGTGCTGATGGGACTGCATTGGCATCACGTAATACATTAATCACTGAAGACGTTGCTGATTTGTTAGAAAGTAATCGGATTGAGCGTGTAAAAGTACGCTCTGTGATCACATGTGACCTAGAAGATGGTATTTGTGCAATGTGTTACGGACATGATTTGGCACGAGGTAATCTTGTTAGTCAAGGTGAAGCAGTGGGAATCATCGCGGCGCAATCAATCGGTGAGCCTGGTACACAGCTTACGATGAGAACTTTCCATATTGGTGGTGCTGCATCACGTGTTGCAGCAGAAAACAGCATTCAAAACCGTTCATCAGGAACAATGCGTTTGAATAATGTTAAAACCATTGAGAATGCAGACGGTATGCTAATTGCTGTATCACGTTCAGGTAGTATTAGCGTATTTGATGACAATAATCACGAAGTTGAAAAGTATCCTATTGTCTACGGTACTAAGATCATGTACAAACATGGTTCTAATGTAGAAGCTGGCAAAACTATTGCAGAGTGGGATCCATATACTCATCCAATTGTTGCAGAAGTATCTGGTTATATTAAGCTTCATGATATGATTGAAGGAACCACAATTACAAGACAAGTTGATGAAATGACAGGTTTGTCAAATATTGTTGTATTACCAAGTGATGCAAAAGTCAGTCGTGATCAAAGACCGATGGTAGGGCTTGTGGATAAAGATGGTGCTGTGGTAAACATTCCTGGCACAAAACTTCCAGCAAACTACTTCCTAGGCGCTGGTGCGGTAACTTCTTTAGAGGATGGTGCTAAGATTGAGATTGGTGACGTTATTGCAAGAATACCCAAAGAAAGCTTTAAAACAACAGATATCGCAGGCGGTCTACCGCGTGTTGCAGACTTATTTGAAGCACGCAAACCAAAAGATGCAGCAATTCATGCTGAAATTAGTGGTATAGTGAGCTTTGGTAAAGAAACAAAAGATAAGCGTCGGTTAATTATTACCTCAAATGATGAAAGCCAATATTATGAGGAGTTAATTCCTAAGTGGCGCTCAATCACTGTATTTGAAGGTGAGACAGTAGAGAAGGGTGATGTTATCGTTGATGGTGCATCGGATCCACATGCAATACTGAGATTGCTTGGAGTTGGAGCTTTCGCTAATTATATTATCAATGAAGTCCAGGATGTTTATCGTCTACAGGGTGTTAAAATCAATGATAAGCACATTGAGGTAATTACAAAACAAATGCTTAGAAAGGTAAATATTACTGATGGCGGGGATTCTAAGTTTATGAAAGGTGATGTTGTGCCATTTAAACAGGTACAAGAAGAAATTAACCGTATTGATCAAAACGGAATCAAGCCTAAGTTTGAACGTGTATTGCTAGGTATTACTAAAGCATCACTTTCAACCGAGTCTTGGATTTCTGCAGCATCATTCCAGGAAACGACACGAATCTTAACAGATAGTGCGGTTCAAGGTAAACGAGATGACTTGAAGGGGCTAAAAGAAAATGTAATTGTTGGTAAGTTGATACCGGCAGGTACAGGCTTTAAACAGGTTGAAGCTGCACCAAAGTCATCATTAGATTTTGATCAGTTGTTCACAGCGCCATTAGTAAATGCGCAAAATGAAGAGAATGAAAGCGCACCTTTCGGTAGCGATTCACAAGAAGAGACGGAGTAAATGTATGATTCTAAAAATCTTGCTTGACAAATTTATAGCAAATCAAATAGAATACTCCAACGATATTAGTTAGTTATATTAGGGTGATGAAGTTATGCCAACAATAAATCAGTTAGTCAGAAAGCCTCGTAGGCGTCCGATCAAAAAAACAAACGTGCCTGCGTTAAAGGGGAGCCCCCAGAGAAGAGGTGTATGTCTAAAGGTAAGTGTTACTAAGCCAAAGAAACCAAACTCAGCAAACAGAAAAATTGCTCGTGTTTTATTAAGTAATGGTATGGAGATTACTGCATATATTCCTGGTGTTGATCACGATTTGAAAGAGCACTCAGTTGTTCTTGTCGCAGGTGGTCGTAGAAAAGATCTACCAGGGGTTGGTTATATTGTTATTAGAGGTAAACTTGACGCTACTGGTGTTCAAGGTCGTAAGCAAGGTCGTTCAAGGTATGGTACCAAGCGTCCAAAAGATGATAAATAGGTGATTGATAATGTCAAGAGGTAAAAGTGCAGCGCTAAAAAATAGTGCAAGAAGACAAAAGATGGTAGATAGTCGTTATAACTCTGAGAGTGTAGCTAAACTAATTCGTGCCTTAATGAAAGACGGCAAGTCATCTATTGCAAGATCTATTGTATATGATGCAATGACAATGGCGACTGAAAAGCTACCTAAGCATGTAGAGCTAGCTGAGCACGATGGTGTTAGACAAAAAGAAGCAATGGTTCTTGAGAAGGTTTTAGAAATCATTACGCCTCGTGTAGAAGTAAAAAGCCGCAGGGTTGGTGGTGCGAACTACCAGGTGCCAATGATGGTAAACCGTGATCGTGGTAGAACTCTTGCACTTAGGTGGTTGGTTCAGTCTGCAAGAGATCGTAAAGAAGGTGCGCCAATGAATATCAAGCTATCAAAAGAAATGGTTGATACGTTAGAGGGTAAGAGCTCAGCACTTATGAAGAAAGAAACGCAGGATAAAATGGCAAATGCGAATAGGGCAAATGCTAACTTAGCGCGTAGAGATCAAGTTAAAAAAGATAAGCCAGAGTAACGGGAGTCAACAGTGTCTGCAATTAAACATGTAAAAATGGAAATGACGAGAAACATCGGAATATCTGCTCACGTTGATGCGGGTAAGACGACTACAACTGAGCGTATACTTTTTTATGCTGGTCATACAAGAAAGCTAGGTAGTGTCGATTCTGGTACAACCGTTATGGATACGATGGATGAAGAGCGTAAGCGTGGTATTACGATTCAATCTGCTGCAGTAACTTGTTACTGGGATAATCATCGAATCAATATTATTGATACGCCAGGACACGTTGATTTTACAGTTGAAGTAGAGCGTTCACTGCGTGTGCTTGATGGTGCAATTGTTGTATTTTGCGCTGTAGGAGGTGTAGAGCCTCAGTCTGAAACAGTATGGAGACAGGCTGACAGATATGGTGTGCCAAGAGTTGGATTTATTAATAAGATGGATCGTTCTGGTGCAGATTTCTTTAATGTTGTTGGGCAGGTTAAGAATCGTTTGAAGGCAACTCCAGTTATTATGAACTTGCCAATTGGTAAAGAAGATTATTTTGAAGGTGTTGTTGATCTTGTTAAAATGAAGGCAATTTATTGGAATGAATCTGACAATGGTTTGTCATGGGATGAGAAAGATATTCCTGATTCATTAAAAGATATTGCTGAAGAGAAAAGGGCTGAGCTGGTTGAGGCTGCTGCAGAAGGTAGTGATGAGCTCATGGAAATATATTTTGAAAATAATGAGTTATCTGAAGAGCAGATTAAGCAAGGTATTCGTGCACGTGTTGTATCAAATTCAATTATTCCTGTTTTCTGTGGTTCTGCGTTTAAGAATAAAGGTGTTCAGCCTGTACTGGATGCTGTTATTGATTATTTGCCAAGTCCAAAAGATGTGCCTGCTGTTAAGGGTGTAGATGATCGTGATAATGAAGTAACTAGAAAAGCGGATGCCAAAGAGCCGCTATCAGCGCTAGCATTTAAAATTGTTACGGATCCATTTGTAGGTACGCTTACTTATATACGTGTTTATTCGGGTATATTAAAAGCGGGTAGTACAGTATACAATATGACATCTGATAAAAAAGAGCGTATTGGTCGTCTGCTATTGATGCAATCAGATCAGCGAATTGATATCACTGAAGCAAAGGCAGGTGAGATTGTCGCGGCTGTTGGTTTAAAGAACGTTACAACAGGAACAAGTTTATGTGACCAAGAGCATCCTGTTTCATTAGAGTCAATGCATATCCCTGAGCCGGTAATATCAGTTGCTATTGAGCCAAAGACTAAATCTGATCAGGAAAAACTTTCTATTGCACTTGGTCGACTAACGGTTGAAGATCCTTCTTTCAAGATCAAGACAGACCCTGACTCAGGGCAAACCATTATTATGGGTATGGGAGAGCTTCACTTAGAGGTAATTGTTAATCGCCTAAGAACAGAATTTAATGTAGATGCTTCTGTTGGTAAGCCGCACGTTGCTTACAGAGAGGGCATTAGAAAAGCTGTTGAGCAAGAAGCTAAGTACATTAAGCAAAGTGGTGGTCGCGGTCAGTATGGTCACGTATGGTTAAAAGTTGAGCCTTTGGAAGAAGGTGAGGGTTATGAATTCCATAATGATATTGTTGGTGGTGTTATTCCGAGAGAGTACATCCCTGCGATTGATAAAGGGGTGCAAGAGCAGGCAGCAAACGGTGTGTTAGCTGGTTACCCTGTTCTCGATGTAAAAGTAACGGTATATGACGGTTCTTTCCACGAAGTTGATTCAAGTGAAATGGCATTTAAGATTGCTGGTTCACAGTGCTTCCGTGAGGCTGTTAAAAATGCAGATCCTTATTTGTTAGAGCCTATCATGCAAGTAGAAGTTGTGACACCTGAAGAGCATGTTGGTGATGTGGTTGCTGACTTGAATAGACGTCGTGGTATCATCTTAGGTATGGAAGAGGGGCATGCAGGTAAGATTGTAAAAGCTGAAGTCCCTCTAGCAGAGTTGTTTGGATATGTTACTCAGCTTCGTTCGATGACAAAGGGGCGTGCAGTTCCTAATGTTGATCCTAAGAAGTATGGTGAGGTCCCGGCAAATACTGCAAAAGCGGTTATAGAAGGTGAAAGTCACTAATTATTCGTAATTATGCCTTGATTTAATCGGGCTAACATGTTAAAAAAGATGTGTTATTGAGTTAAGTATAAATTTGATGTGTAAAATATAGTGGAGTAGCATAATGGCAAAGATACACGTGAATGTGGGAACCATTGGTCACGTAGATCATGGTAAGACAACATTAACAGCGGCGTTGGTTCGTCAGAAAGGTGCGGAAGATGGTATATCTGTAAAAGATATTGATCGTGCGCCAGAAGAATCTGCGCGTGGAATAACAATTAATACAGCACACGTTGAGTATGAATCTGATGCGAGACACTATGCACACGTAGACTGCCCAGGACACAAGGATTATGTGAAGAACATGATTACTGGTGCAGCACAGATGGATGGTGCGATCTTGGTTGTATCAGCGAACGATGGCCCAATGCCTCAAACAATTGAGCATATTTTGTTAGCGAAGCAGGTAGGTGTACCAAGAATCGTTGTATTCATGAACAAATGTGACATGGTAGATGATGAAGAGCTATTAGAGCTAGTTGAGATGGATGTGAGAGAGCTTTTATCTGCACAAGGTTTTGATGGTGATAATGCACCAGTGATTAGAGGTTCAGCACTGAAAGCCGTTGAAGGTGATGAGAGTGAGTTAGGAACTAAGGCAATTGATAACTTGGTTGAGGCACTAGATACATTCATTGAAGACCCAGTAAGGGATCTAGATAAGCCAGTATTGGTGCCGATTGAAAACGTAATGACAATTTCAGGACGTGGTTCAGTATGTACGGGAAGAATTGAGCAGGGTGTGTTAAAGGTTGGTGACGAAGTAGAGATTGTTGGGATCAGAGAGACACAGAAAACAACATGTACTGGTGTAGAGATGTTCCGTAAGGAGTTAAAGCAAGGTCAGGCAGGTGATAACGTAGGTGTTCTAGTAAGAGGGCTGAAGAGAGAAGACATCGAAAGAGGTCAGGTTATTGCAGCGCCAGGATCAATTACACCGCACACGAAGTTTGTTGCAGAGGTATATATCCTAGATAAGAAAGAAGGTGGAAGACATACACCATTTTTCAAAGGTTACAGACCACAGTTCTACTTTAGAACAACAGATGTAACAGGGGCGGTAGAGCTTCCAGAGGGTGTAGAGATGGTAATGCCAGGTGATAATGTGACAATAACAGTTGAGTTGATTGCACCGATCGCGATGGAAGAAGGTTTACGTTTTGCAATCCGTGAGGGTGGTAGAACAGTAGGTTCTGGTGTTATTGCTAAGATTGTTGAATAGTAGAGAATGAGAGGTTGTTATGGCTGCCAAAAATAAAAGTATGATGATCAGAATCAAGCTTAAAGCGCATGATTATCGTTTGATAGATAAAGCTACGAGAGAGATCGTTGATACTGCTAAGAAGACTGGCGCTAAAATGCATGGCCCGATTCCAATGCCAACTAAGGTTGAGCGTGTAACTATATTGGTTTCTCCGCATGTTAATAAGCATGCTAGAGACCAGTATGAGATACGCACACATGGCCGTTTAGTTGATATTATTCAGCCAGATCCAGAAACAATCGATGCACTGATGCGATTAAATCTAGCGGCTGGTGTTCATGTTGAAATTAGAGTAGACGAAGTTAAGTAGGTATTAAAGATGAGTATAGCAGTAGTAGCTAAAAAAATTGGAATGACTACCATGTATGATGAGCAGGGTATTGCGCATGCAGTAACCTTGCTGTCGCATGCGGATCAACAGCATGTCGTAAGTCATAAAACTAATGAGAAAGATGGCTATCAAGCAGTTCAGATTTCCGCAGGTCCTAAAAAGAAAAAGCCGAGTAAAGCTTTGAAAGCCCATAGTGCAAAAGCAAATGTGGAGCCTACACGTAAGTTGTATGAGTGTAGAGTTGACAGCCTTGAGGGTCTGGAATTAGGCAATGAGGTAACATTAAATGTGATGTCTGAATGGACACATGTAGATGTTGTTGGTCAAAGCAAGGGTAAAGGATTTGCTGGTGTGATGAAAGCTCACAACTTTGCTGGACAGCGTGCTACACACGGTGTTTCTCTAGCGCATAGAAAGCCTGGTTCATCAGGTCAGTGTCAGGATCCCGGTCGTATCTTCCCGGGTAAGAAAATGGCAAGAAGGCTTGGTAATGAGCAGAAGACAATGCAGTCTCTAAAGATTATGCAAATTGATCATGAGGGTAAAGTATTTGCAGTAAAGGGATCGATACCTGGACCAAGAGGCGGATATGTGCTTATTAAGAAAGCGCTTAAAAAGAATAGGAGAGAGTCATGAAACTAAACTTTCAAGATAATAAAAAGAATTCTGTCAGTTTATCTCCAGAGGTGTTTTCAATTGAGAGCAATCCTACACTAGTTTGGAAGATTGTTACTGTATATACAAAGAAGCGTGTAACTACTGCTGCAAACAAAGGTCGCTCTGAAGTTTCTTTCAGTGGTAAAAAACCTTGGCAACAAAAAGGCCTTGGTAGAGCTCGTGCTGGTACTAAAGCAAGTCCATTATGGAGAAAGGGTGGTGTAACATTTGCTAAAGAGTCAATTGATTACACAAACAAGTATAAAATTAACAAGAAGGAATACCGTCAAGCAATCAGAGTAATGTTGTCTGATCATATGAGAAATGGAACACTAAAGGTCGTGTCTGAGGTAAAGCTAGATACACCTAAAACTAAAGAATTTAAAAATATGATGGTTGAGAATGATTTTGTGAAGGCTGGTAAGCCAAATAATTGGACAGGCCTCATTATTTTAAGTGAGTTAAGCGAGTCCTTATATTTATCATCTTCTAACTTATATGAGTATATGATTTCAGATGTAAGAGGCATTGATCCTTTATCACTAAAACATGCAAGTGAGCTGCTAATAACAAGTGAAGCGCTCAAACAAATAGAGGAGTGGTTATCATGAGTTATTCAAAGCACTATGATATTCTGGAAGCACAGCGTATTACTGAGAAATCATCTCGTTGCGCCCAGTTTAACCAGTATGTATTTAAAGTAAGAAAAGACGCTACTAAAACAGAGATATCTAAAGCCATTGAGACTATCTATAAAGTAAATGTAAAGTCTTGCAATGTTGTAAACCGTAAAGGCAAGTTCCGTGCTAGACGTAACGGTCATACTAAGCCATTTAAATTAGCTTATGTTGCACTGGAAAGTGGGCAAGAGCTAAACTTGACAGAATAGGGGAAGAAGAATGACAGCACAATCAACATTCATTCAGGTTAAAAAGCCTACCACTCCAGGTCAGCGTGGCACGCAGGCTGCTAAGCACCCTCATTTATATAAGGGAGGCCCAATGAAGCAGTTAACAACTGCAAAAAAGGGCATTAGCCAAGGTGGTCGTAATTCAGAAGGTCGTATTACGGTAAGGCATCGCTCATCAAGAAAGCATCGTTCATTATTAAGACTAGTTGACTTTAAGCGTAGTCATAAGGATGGCATTGAAGCTAAAGTTCATCGTATTGAGTATGATCCGCATAGGTCTGCCCATATTGCATTAATTTGTTATACAGATGGTGAGTGGTCATACATTATTGCACCTAAGGGATTGAGGGCTGGTGATACTGTTACAGCAGGTCCTTCAGCACAAATAAAGCCTGGAAATACACTAGAGATTGAGTCTATACCACTAGGTACTGTCATGCATAATGTTGAGTTAAGGCCAGGTAAAGGTGGCCAGATTGCTAGAAGTGCCGGTTCGTATGTATCACTTTTAGGTAAAGAATCAGGTTACGCAATCGTTCGTCTACGTTCGGGTGAGACAAGAAAGATCCTTTTATCATGTAGGGCAACGATTGGTGAGGTATCAAATTCAGAGCATTCATTGAAAAAGTTTGGTAAAGCTGGTGCGAAACGTTGGATTGGTATTCGTTCTACTGTAAGAGGCGTTGCGATGAACCCAGTAGATCACCCTATGGGTGGTGGTGAAGGTCGTACTTCTGGTGGACGTCATCCTTGTTCTCCTTGGGGTTGGAAAACCAAAGGGTTTAAGACTAGGTCTAATAAACGTACAGATAAGTTTATAATTCGTTCTAGAAGAAAGGCGAAAGAGAAGAGAGGTAATTAATCATGGCAAGATCACTACGTAAGGGGCCATATATCCATCCAAAGCTATTTAAGAAAGTGCAAAATCACTTGGAAGGGAAAATCAAAGGGGTTATTAAGACAAGGTCAAGGGCTAGTACAATTCTACCAATGATGGAAGGATTAACTTTTGATATTCATAACGGTAAAGAGTATATTCGAGTATTTGTCATCATGGAGATGATTGGTCATAAACTGGGTGAGTTCGCGCCAACACGCAAACCTGCTAAGCATACTGATAAAAAGTCATAGGAGTTAGGTGATGGTTAGAGCTGAAATAAAAAATCAAAGAACATCTGTTAAGAAGATGCAGCTAATTGCAAAACTTGTGCGTGGTAAAAATGTTCCTATTGTTTTATCACAACTCCAGTTTATGCAGCAAAAGTCAGCAAAAATTATGTTGAAAGTGTTAAAATCTGCTGTTGCAAATGCAGAAAATAATTTAGGTCTGGATTCTGATGACATGCACATATCTGTCATTCAAGTAAACAAAGGTCCAACATTAAAGCGTTGGAGAGCCCGCGCTAAAGGTAGATCTGCTCGTATTCTTAAACGTTCAGTTCATTTAGTTGTAGAGTTATCAGAAAAAGTGGGAGAGTAGATAAAATGGGTCAGAAGACGAATCCTATCGCAAATCGAATTTATGTATCAAGATTGCCATTGTCAATCGGTTGTACAAATGACAAGAGTAAGTATGTTGAGCATACGAAAGCAGATATAACATTACGTGAGTATATTCATAATAAATACCCAGGTATTGATAGTGTTGTCATTGAACGAACTGCAAATGATGCGCATGTTATTATTTATTGTGCTAAGCCTGGTGCAATCATTGGTAAAAAAGGAGCTGATGCAGAAAATATGAAAAAATATATGCAGAAAATCCTAAATACAGAAGTTCACTTAAGTATCCGTGAAGTAAAAAAACCTGATTTATCTGCAACTTTGTTGGCAGAATCAGTTGCAACGCAACTGGAAAATAGGGTATTATACAGAAAAGCGGTAAAGCGAGCAATACAACAAGCAATGAGAGCTGGTGCTTTTGGCATCAAGGTAACTGTCAGTGGGCGTTTGTCTGGTGCTGAAATTGCGAGAAGTGAGACATATAAAGAGGGTCGAGTTCCTTTGCATACGTTTAGAGCAAATATTGATTATTCTTTAGCGCTTGCTAACACTACATATGGTGTTATTGGCGTGAAGATATGGGTATACAAAGGCGATGTGTTCGATAACGAACAAGCATCGTAATATAGGAGTTAGGCATGTTACAGCCACCTAAAAATACAAAATTTAACAAAATGCGTAAGGGCAGGTCAAAAGGCAATGCCAGAAAGTCTGCTGTTGTATTTGGAGACTTTGGGATGCAGTCATCTGGTCGCTCAAGACTAAATGCACGCCAGATTGAGTCGGCACGTCGTGCAATGACAAGATACCTTAAAAGGGATGGTAAGTTGTATATCCGTCCATTCCCTGATAGACCTATATCTAAGAAGCCACTAGAGGTAAGGCAAGGTAAAGGTAAAGGATCTGTTGATCATTATGCGTTCAATGTTAAGCCCGGTACAATGATATTTGAATTAGCTGGCGTATCTGAGCAATTAGCAAGAGAGGCTTTTAAATTAGCTGCAGCTAAATTACCATTTAGAGTGAACTTTATAAAACGAGAAGTTAGTCATGACGAAAGCAGTAACACTTAGAGAAAAATCAGAACAGGATTTATTAGAGACGATTCATACTTTACGTAAGGAGCGTTTGAAATTAAGAATGCAAAAATCACAAGGCGATGATGTTTTGACACATCGTTTCAGTGAGATTCGTCGTGATGTCGCACGAATTATGACTATTCTTACTGAAAGAAAGGGGGATAAATAATGGCTGTTCGTCAGAAAAAATTAACAGGTGTGGTATTATCTAATAAGATGGAAAAGTCCGCAGTTGTCTTGGTTTCAAGGCAGATAAAGCACAAAGTTGGTAAATACTGCAAAGTTAGTAAAAAATATAAGGTCCACGATGAGGCTAATGTGCTAAAAATTGGTGATACCGTTGTTATTGGTGAAGTAAAGCCTATATCTAAAGATAAGTCTTGGACACTGGTTGAAGTGGTTAGTCACGCAGCAGGGGTAGAGTAATGATTCAGATGCAAAGCAAATTGAGAGTTGCTGATAACAGTGGTGCAAAGGTTGTGCAGTGTATTAAGGTTCTTGGTGGCTCACATAGAAACTCAGCAGGCGTTGGTGATATTATCAAAGTATCTATTAAAGAGGTTCTGCCAACAAGTAAAATTGAAAAAGGCTCTGTGCATTTTGCAGTAATTGTTAGAACAAAGTATAAGTTTGTTCGTCCAGATGGTTCTTCAGTTAGATTCGATACAAATGCCGCTGTGATTTTATCAAACAATAAAGAAGATTTAGCTGGTACAAGGATCTTTGGACCGATTCCTCGTGAGTTGAGAAAGAATTTTCCTAAAATTGTTTCATTAGCAGCAGAAGTTTTGTAGGAGTAGCATGATGGCAAGTAAACTTAAAAAGAATGATCAGGTTATTGTTACAACCGGAAAAAGCAAGGGGCATGTTGGTGCGATAACTCGTATTTTAGCTGATGGGTACATTATTGTTAGTGGAGCTAATATTCGTAAGAAGTGTGTTAAGGCTGATCCACAAAACAATATTAAAGGCGAGATTAAGAGTATTGAAGGTAAAATTCATCACTCTAATGTTGCATTGTACGATGCAGATAAAAAGCAGAAAATCAAGGTTGGTTTTAAGCAAGAAGATGGTAAACCAAAGGCTAGGGTGAATAAAGAAACAGGCGAGGCTGTATAGAGAGCAAGTTATGAATACTGATTTACAGAAACATTATCAAGAAATTAAACCAGCGCTTAAAAAGGCACTTGGTTGTAAGAGTGTTATGGCAATACCAGCTATTACAAAAGTTACACTGAATGTTGGACTTGGCCAAGATGCAACAAAAGATGACGTTGAGCGCACATTGTCAGAAATTGAAAAAATTTGTGGCCAACGCCCAATCGTTACGTATGTTAAGAAATCTGAAGCGGGTTTCAAAATTAGGCAAGGTTGGCCAATTGGTGTTAAGGTAACACTGCGTGATAAAAACATGTATCACTTCTTAGAGCATTTGGTTTTAGTGTGTTTGCCTGCAGTACGTGAGTTTAACGGGCTGTCTAAGAAATCAATTGATCGTCAAGGAAACTTATCTTTTGGCTTATCAGACTATTCTGTATTCCGTTCTATTCCATTCGAGCAGATCAAACGTCGTACAGGTATGGACATCTGTTTAACAACAAGTGCAACAGATTCCGAGTCTGGCTACACGTTATTTAAATTAATGGGACTTCCTTTCAAAGAAAATTTATCTGGAGATGGTAATGGCAACGAAGAGTAAAATTGCGCGTGATAAACAATTAACAAAGTTAATTTCGCACAAAGAAAATCAACAAAAGCGAGATGCGTTAAGGGCGAAGGTAAAGTCACATGACTCTTCACCAGAAGAGAAATTACATGCAATGTTTGCATTAGCAAACCGTAAAGTTGATGAGTCTCCAACAAGACAAACTAGACGTTGCTGGAAGTGTGGTCGTCCAAAGGGTGTGTATCGTAGATTTGGATTATGCCGTTGTTGTATCTTCCAAGCGATGAGGCAAGGTTGGTTAGTCGGTGTAAGAAAGTCCAGCTGGTAGAGAGGTAAATTATGTTACAGTATGAGATTGCAGATTGCTTGACAAGAATAAGAAATGCTTATTTAAGACGTCATGCTAGCACAAAAGTTAGAAAGACAAAGTTCAATGTTTCTGTGTTAAAAGTATTACAGGAACAAGGAAGTATTAAATCTTTTGAAGAGGGCATTGAAGATGATAAATATTTTGTTATCGTTCATTTGTCGTATATTAACAACAGACCATCAATGAAGTCAGTAAAAATGGTAAGTCGCCCTGGATTAAGAGTGTACTATGGTGTTGCTGATATTCCTAGGTATAAGTCTGGTCTTGCATACGGTGTGATAACAACATCTAAAGGTGTGATGACAACTCATCAAGCTGTGTCAGCAGGTCTTGGTGGTGAATTAATTTGTGTAGTTGAATAATTAGGTGATGATATGTCTCGTTTAGCAAATGTACCAATAAAAATACCAAGTAGTGTAACAGTTACGGTTGAGAAAGCTGGAAATAGCCAATCTTTGGTTATATCTAATGGCAAAATTACAGAAACTTGGATATTGCATCATGCTGTTAATGTTAGTGTTTCTGATAATAAATTGGCTTTTAAGATGAGTGATGCTGATAAAGCTAATAAGTTCTCAAGGTCTATGTTGGGAACAGATTACCGTCATGTTAGTAATTTAGTAGAGGGCATGGTAAAGCCTTTTGAAACTGTTCTTGAGATTCATGGTCTAGGTTACCGTGTTAAGCTTATTGGTTCAGACCTTGTGTTAACGTTAGGTAAATCACACGATGATAAAGTAAATGTTCCATCTGATGTAACCGTTGAAGTGCCAAATGAAAGAGAAATAGTTTGTAAGTCTCATTCTAAGAAAAAACTAGGTGACTTCGTTTCTGAGGTTTGTTTTAAGCGTAAGCCTGATGCCTACAAAGCAAAAGGTGTTCGTATTCGTGGAAAACACTATCGCACGAAAAGCGACTAATTGGGGATAACAAATGAGTAAGGTAAAAAGCCAGCGCGTAAGAGATCGAGTAAAGAGGAAGTGCAGAGCACGTATGAAGGGTAAAAATAGAGTAATTCTTTCTCGTAGTAACCGTCATATGAGCGCTCAGATTGTGGATGTAACAGGCCGCGTTCTGGGTGGTATTTCAACCAAGAATCCAGCACTAAAGAAAAAGTTTTCGTATTCTGGTAATAAAGATGCTGCAAAAGAAGTAGGTATTGCTATGGCTGCTATTCTTAAAAAGCTAAAGATTACAGACAATATTGCATTTGACCGTTCGGGTTATTGGTATCATGGCCGTATTGCTATGGTGGCAGAAGGTCTAAGAGCATCTAATATCAAAATTTAATTAAGGTAAAGTTATGGCAAATAGAGATCAGGAACAAGGTTACGAGCTAAAGACAGAAGTAGTAACGATTAACCGTACAACGCTTGTTAAGCGTGGTGGACGTACGTTTAGTTTCACTGCTGTTGTTGTGGTTGGTGATGGTAAGTCTAAAATTGGTTTAGGTACTGGTAAAGCAAAAGAGGTTTCTCTGGCTGTTCAGAAAGCAGTAGGTGATGCGAAAAAGAATATGGTATTTATTCATTTAAAGAAGGGTACAATTCATCATCCAATTCGTTCAAAATACGGTGCTTCTGTTGTATTCATGTCGCCGGCTAGTTCAGGTACAGGTGTAATTGCAGGTGGTGCAATGAGGGCTGTGTTTGATTGTCTAGGTGTAGAGAATATTTTAGCGAAGCGTTATCGTTCATCCAATCCAATTAATGTTGCAAAAGCAACTATTAATGGCTTGATTGAAATGGAGTCAATTTCAGCAGTAGCAAGAAGAAGAAATGTTGCTAAATCTGTCGTAATTGGTCAAGAATCTAAAGTAGAGTAGGTGTTGATATGAGCAGTTTAAATCAATTACAACCAACAAAAGGCGCAAATAAGTCTAAATCAAGAAGAGGCCGAGGGTCGAGCGGTTTTAGAGGTGATACTTGTGGTAGAGGGTACAAAGGGCAAAAATCACGTTCTGGTGGCAGTATAAGGCCAGGATTTGAAGGTGGACAAATGCCATTCTACTTAAGAACACCTAAAAGCGGTTTCTCATCTAGAAAGCAATTTGTTCGTGAGAAATTGCCAGTTTCTATTTTGAATAAAATTGATATCAAGCTTCATGCTGAAGTCACACTAGATGTATTGAAAGAGCTAGGACTTATTCGTAAGAGTACATTGTTTGTTAAGTTCTTTAAATCAGGAAGTGTTAACCAAGCTGTTAAAGTTGTTGGGATTCCTGCAACGCCTGGTTCGGTTGAACTAATTGAAAAAGCCGGTGGTAAACACGCAGAGAGCTAGCCATGAAACAAAACATTATTGCAAATAAATCTGGTATACAGGATGTTAAATCAAGGATTTTGTTTGTTCTGTTTGCAATTTTAGTTTTTAGACTAGGTTCTCACATTCCAGTCCCTGGTATCGATTACTATAAGTTACAGCAAATGTATTCACAGTCTCAAGGTGGGTTATTTGGCTTTATTAATGTAATATCTGGTGGTTCATTGGCTCGAATGAGTGTGTTTACATTAAGTTTATCACCCTATATTTCGGCATCAATCGCTATGCAGTTTTTATCGTATGCTATTCCTCATTTAGAGCAACTCCGCAAAGAGGGAGGGCGTGGTAAGCATAAAATTACGCAATATACTAGAATATTTGCGTTAATTATTGCACTGATTCAGTCGATCCCCATGACAAGACTCATGATATCGATGGGGGTTGTTATCGATCCAAGTCCGTTATTTTTTGCTGTAACTGCAATTACACTTGCGACAGGAACTTTGTTCTTGCTTTGGCTGGGGGAGCAAATTACTGAACGAGGTATTGGTAATGGGATATCAGTGATTATTTTTGCAGGTATTTCTTCTCGTTTTCCTGAAGGTGCATCGCAGCTTTATGAAATGGTATCAACAGGTGAGATGAATGTTATTGTGTTCTTGACGGTTATGTTTGCAGTTATGGCGATAACTGCAGGTGTTGTGTACATTGAAAAGGCGCAGCGTCAGATAAAAATTACTCATCCATCACGACATCAAGTTAGGTCTGCACCATCTCATTCAATTCCATTGAAGTTAAATATGGCAGGTGTTATACCACCAATCTTTGCGACAACGCTTGTCTTCATGCCAATGACTATTTTAAACTTAATCTATGGTTCTGGGCAAAGCCCAATGGTTCAGTCATTAATGAGAGCATTGTCTCCTGGTCAACCTTTTTATGTGATTGCAATGGTTTCAGCTATTGCCTTTTTCTCATTTTTCTATACCTCATTGGTTGTAAATCCATCTGATATTGCAGATAATTTAAAACGAGGTGGGATCATAATACCAGGTCTTCGTCCAGGTAAGCAAACAGCATCTTATATAGACGATGTGATAAGAAGAATCACATTATTTGGCATTATTTATCTATCATTTGTTATACTAGTACCTGAAGTTTTTGTGCGAGTATGGCAGATACCATTTTATTTTGGTGGAACGTCACTATTGATTGTCGTTGTTGTTGTAATGGACTTTATGAGCCAGCTGTCAGCTCATTTGCTTCCTGACAAGTACGCAAGCTTAGTTGATAAACCAAATAAAGGCAGCACGAAACAAAATCTGCAACTATTTAGGTGAAAAATATGAAAGTTAGAGCATCTGTAAAAAAAATCTGTAAGCATTGCCAGTTAATCCGTAGGCACGGTGTATTAATTGTGCGTTGTAAGAAAAATCCTAAGCATAAGCAAAGACAGGGGTAGTAATAAATATAATAAAAACGTTGATTTATAGTTATTAAACGTATAATCTATGATCGTAAACAAAGCTGATTAAAAATTTTGGAGAAAATATGAGCATAATCGCTGGAAGTCGTTTAGCAGAGAACCAACATATTTGGATTGGTTTGACACGCATATTTGGCATTGGCCCTACTAGAGCAAAGAAACTTTGTCAGTTATCTAAAATAGACCCTAATATTCACGTTAAGTCTTTAACTGATACCCAGATTGAAGAAATTCGTCATCAACTAACTGCAACGGGATGGGTTATAGGCACAGCATTAAAGCAGTCTAGGTCTAAGCGAATTTCTGAGTTAAAGATGATCCGTTGTTTGAGAGGACGACGTCATGCTGTGAAGTTACCTGTTCGAGGACAGAGGACGAAAACGAATGCTAAGACGGCTCGTCGTAGAAAAGATCACTAATAATTGAGAGTAGAGATGTCAATAGTCAGAAGTAAGTCAGTTAAGACCGTATCAAGAAAAAAAGGCGCTAGCAAGCATGGTGCAACCGTAACTAGTGTTGGCTTTGTGTGTATTCGTTCTTCGCATAACAATACTATTATTACTTGTACAAATGCCAAGCATCAAACAATACGCCAAGAATCAGGTGGATCTGCTGGTTTTAAAAATTCAAGAAAGTCAACATCTGAAGCGGCTGAAGTTGCTGGAAGAAAATTAGGCGAGTTTGTTAAAGCCAAAGGGCTAACAACAGTATCAATTGTACTTAGAGGTGTAGGCCAAGGTAGAGAAGGTGCTGTAAGAGGATTGGTACTAGCTGGGTTAACAGTAACACATGTGCATGATAAGACTGGCATTGCGCATAATGGTGTCAAAAAGAAAAAACGTCAACGTAAGTAAGGGGATATTATGGGATTATACAAAGGCTCAAGGGCTAAAAAATGTAGAAAGATTGGTATGGATTTGTCTATGTTTGGGGTTCGTCCTTATGAGACGAAATGCAAACATGCATCAAAGCCTGGTCAGCCAGGTAAACGTCGCCCAAGCGCAAGTCGATTTGGTGAGCAGCAGAATGCTGTTAATGCTATGAGAAACTATTACTACGTTAAGGGTAAACAGTTCCGTACATATTTCCAGAAAGCAAAGAAATTAAATGGTGCAACCGATGAAAATCTAATTAAACTGTTAGAGTCAAGACTCGATAGCGTTGTGTTTTCTATGGGGTTTGCCTTAACAAAAAGACAAGCACGTCAGATGGTATCACATGGCCAAGTCACTGTTAATGGTAAGGCTGTTTCATGTCCTGGTTATGCATTAGTCACTGGTGACGTGGTTGCAATAAAAGAGTCTGCGCGCAAACATGATCGTGTACAAATGTCAATTCAGCTTGCTAGAGAAAATAGGCAATGTGAGTGGGTTGAGTGCGATTATGAAGCTATATCAGGTGTTTACAAAGAACATCCTTCATTGGATCAAGTGCCATTATTTGATTCTCATATGCTAGGTATGATCATTGTATATTATTCGAAATAATTGAGTCGAGATATGAATATTCAAGAAGCTTATAATATGTTAAAGCCAGAGACTATCAAAGTTGATATGGTTGATGATAATACTGCTAAAATCACTCTCGAGCCTTTCGAGCGAGGTTTTGGTCACACCGTAGGTTTTTCTCTGCGTAGAACACTATTGTCTTCAATGCCTGGTTCTGCTATCAGTTCATTTAAAGTTAATGGTGTAATGCATGAATATGCGACAATGGTTGGGTTGCATGAAGATTTGGTTCAGGTCAAACTCAATCTTAAGTCTGTTGTGGTTTCGTTAGGTGACGAGTATACTTCTGAGGAGTTTAAGCTAGAGGTTAAAGGTCCTTGTAAGATTACAGCGGGTGATATTGACACTGAAGGTAAAGCAACAATCCTCAACCCTGATTTAGAGATTGCAACATTAAACTCTTCTGAGACGTTTACAATGTATGTAACTGTCGAGAAGGGTATGGGATATGTTCCTGCGAATACTGAAAATGAAGACATTGGGTCAGTGCAGATTGACGCATCATTTTCACCAATCAATAGAGTGATCTATAAAGTTGATGATGCGCGTGTTGAAAATAGAACAGATCTCGACAAGCTAATTTTAGAAGTCGAAACCAATGGTTCAGTATCCCCTGAAGATGCGATCCGCTGGTGTGCCAGTGTGCTACAACATCAATTGTCAGCATTCGTTGAGTTACAATTAGAGCCACAAGCTGATGAGTCCCAGAAGTTCTCTGTTAATCCTAAGCTATATGAAAAAGTTGATACATTAGAATTAACGGTTCGCGCAGCTAATTGTTTAAAATCTGAAAACATCCGCTACATTGGTGATCTTGTTACTCGTACAGAGTCGCAATTATTAAGAACACCAAACTTAGGTCGTAAGTCGTTAGCTGAAATTAAAAACATGTTGGCAGATCAAGGTCTTTCATTAGGTTTGCATGTTGAAGGTTGGGAAACGCCTGACGAAAGTAAGATTAGGGGGTAAGAAATGAGTAACCAAATTAAGCAAAGAAAACTAAATAGAACATCATCGCATAGAAAAGCTTTGTTAAGAAACTTAACCATTTCTTTGATAGAACACGGTACAATCAAAACAACTTTAGCAAAAGCAAAAGAGATGCGTCCTTTTGTTGAGAAGCTGATTACAAAAGCAAAGAGTGGCTGTGATGACAATGGTGTTGCAGACTTTAATACAGTCAGAGCGTTAAAACGTGCTTTAAATAATAAAGAGGCAGTGAAAAAGCTTTTGCATGAAATTGGCCCTAAACACAGAAAAAGGCCAGGCGGTTATACGCGAGTGCTTAAGGCTGGTTTTAGAGCAGGTGATAGTGCACCTATGGCCATAATCCAAATTGTAGAGTAATACATCTATCAAATCATTTTTTCTTTAATACGCACATATGTGTAAAAAATATGTGCGTACTTGACTTTTTTACTTATTTTTTATAAAATAACTAAAATTGTGAATTCCGTATGCTAAGTATTATTGATAAATTAAAAGAACTAAAAAATATAGTTGTTAAGCATTTTAGTGCTTTTTCTATTTTATTAGCTGAGTTATACACCTATATATCTAGGGTTTGTTCTGATTTTGCTAAAACAGTCGTATATTATCAGGAAGAGATAATTTTAAGTGTATATTGCTCTCTATCATTCTTGTTTCTACTTTATAATTTTTACTTTGCGATATTTGCTGGGATGGTATTCTTGGTTTGCTCTGTCAATAAAAAAATTAAATTAGATAGAAAGACGTTGTTGAATGACCCAAATCAGCTAATCTTGGTAAATGAAGTGAAGGAAAAAAATGTAATGGCACTAGAGTGGTTAGCTAGGTCTGTTTATCTCATGAGTATAAAGGATGAAGACAATGCTAATATATTAAAGGCGGGTGTTTTTTCAATTGCAAAAAATATATATAGTAATATTGCTTTTATAAAAGACCTGCAAAAGAGCGGGTTGCATATACTTTTTGCAGAGTCAAAAGACAGTCCTAATCATTTAACCATCGCAATACGTGGAACAGACTTGACTAACTTGGATGGAATGTTCGAAAATGATTTTGATGATCAAGGAACAGCATATAGCTTATTTAATCGTCATGCAGAAGTGATTATTAGAGCCTTGGAAGAAAAGGTTGAGACTGGCGTAGATACACTTCAAATAACTGGGCATAGTGCAGGTGGTTCTGTTTCTATGTTATTACTATGGAAAGTTTTAGAAAAGATATCTGAAGACCGTGAGAGTCATGGTCAAGCAATATTCAGCAATTTAAAAATAATAAGAGTTGCAGTATTCCAGTCTGCGGGTGTCAATGATATGGTTTGTGAGCGTGTTAATGAACTCTTAGATTCACTGAGTGATACAAATCTTAAAGTTGACTTTATATCATGTGTTCATGATTATGACCCAGTATCAGATTCTGGGCGACAGATATTAGGGGATTACCATGGGAGTAATGCAGATATTTATTTGGTTAGGAAGCATATCAATATTTGGACATTTATACTTCAAGTTTTCAAGTTACAGTTATTCTTCTCGCATTCATTAAGTTTTTTCATAGAAAACCCTGACCCAAGCGTAAGTGTATTTGAAAAGTATGTTAATAAAGATTCAATTATGGAGTATTTTTCAGATGAGACAGAGAAGGGAAGAGAAAATATTAGCCACGTATTTAACTCAGCGCATACCAAGATATTTTGTAATGGTCGCATTCATAGACTAGTTCAGTGGATTGGGAGTAAAGGTTTTGGTGTATTGTTCTCGCTCGTATCACTCATACTAATGTTATACACACTTTTTTATAGCCTTGCTGCATTCTATATGCTTCCTTCTGCTATAACATTTGGAACTGTATACTATTTTATTCCACAGGCAGTAGAATCACTTGCTGAGTTTTATTTAGTGAATGAGCCATTTCTAGTGAGCACATATCAAAGTATCAAAGAGTTCTTTGTAGTAGAGAGTAAGTCCGATATACAAAGTGACTCATTAGGAGAGTCACCCATGGGTGTGAACTGGCATCAATGTCATACAGATAAAACAAAGACATCTAGTATGTTTTGTTTTTAAGTTTGATTTAATTGGTTTGCAAATTGTAGGCACTTATCACCAAACTTTTCTCGTACAGCATCCATGGCATCTTCATAGTGTTGTTTATGGCAAGTTAATATATCATTTTGTTGAGTGATACATAGTTTTGAGGTTCGAATAGCGACTCTCCTTGCAAAAATTGATTTTGGGAGTACAGCGATATACTGATGGTAATAGGGCTTTAGTACGTCATGGTAGTGTGTTTCTATAGTTGATTTAAACTTAAAAACAATGCTTTGCTCTTTTTGTGTAATGATGATTGTAAACTGCTGTGCATAAAGCTGCTTTTCTCGCATACGAGTACAAAACTTTTGACAGATCCAATCTAATTGATCAAGTAGTTCAGATTGCTGGTAGTGCTTCGGTTCTATACACTTGCTATTCCCCATGCTTTTCGGTATGGCATGAGGTGTTTTTAGAACACATGACCCAAGACCTTGGCACATATACCATATTTCTCGTCCAATCTGTCCAAACCGACTAGATAGAACACTGATTGGGATTTTAGTGATGTCTTGGCAAACATAGATATAGTGCTGATTTAGAAAGCGCGTCATTTTAGGGCCTATGCCACATAAGATATCGATTGGTTTATTATATAAATAGTTTCTTCCTTCGCCAGGAGGTATAATTAAGTGACCATTAGGTTTATTTGCACTGGATGCAAGTTTTGCAAGCGGTTTATTTTCAGCAATTCCAATAGAGCAGGTTAAACCAGTTGCTTTTAGGATCTGTTGCTTAATTGTATGAATGAGGTCTTGTTCGTTTGGGTATATATAGTGCATACCGCTTAGGTCTAAGTATGCTTCATCAATAGAGAACACTTCTATCGCTGGACACAAATCATTTAAGGTTCGCATAATAATTTGTGATATATGTGCATAATAGCGATGGTCTGCATAACAGACCTGTATAGAGGGGTGCTTAGGTGCAGGCTCGCCAACGCGTGCGCCTAATGCGCGAGCCTCATAGGATGCTGCAATAACAGTTCTACTTTTCGGGTTAGTTTGTATCACAACAGGCTTATGCATCAAGTGAGGGGCGCGTACTTGTTCTACTGATGCAAAGAATGCATCCATATCAACATGTGCAATTATTTTGTTCCAGTTACTTGTCATCATTATCATTGTATGCTTTAGGGCAGAGCAATTATAACGAGTCATAGATAGAAGGCAACATGTTAACGCGAATATTACGATATTTTTTTCATAGTATCGTTAATATCAATACACTATTTTAATAATTGGTTACATCATACTACAACAAGACTTTGTTTGGTTATATGCCGCTTCTTCTTTGAGGGTATGTTTTTTTAATTCCAGGAACATAACTCTTTGCTCTATATTATTTGCTTGATTAAAATTCCCTTGTTGACGCTGAAGCTCATCAGTATCATTAGGGTTTTGACCAATGATTTTTTGATAAAATAACTGCATAAATGCTTGTACATGAGCTGGGTTGTTATCGTCTACCTGATCCATAAGTAATCTCCATATTATTGGCAACAAAGTGACATATATAAACTCAAGGGTCAATTATTTCTGACATTTATAAAAATTATGCTATGAAATAAGAAGAATAGAATAGGGAAAGTAGATGCAATATAACCATTTTATAAAGTTACTGCAGGAAACATCATTTGTCATGCCAGAGGGTATACCTGTAACAGATAAGCAATTTAAAGATATACGAGATGCAATGATTGTGTCAGTGATAAAAGAGTTGGAGCACCAAAAGGTGCTTCATCATGAAAAGGCACTGGATGATAAATTAAAGTTAATGGGAATCAATTTACATATCGAGGAGTGCGAGAAAGATTTCTCTAATAAGCAGCGTATTATCATTGAAAGTCAATCACATCAGCAGCAGTCTTATCACTCTATTTTAGTTGATTGGCAACATGCAAATACTGCTTCATGTCGTGCAGTGATCAGTGTTGTAGAGTATCAGATGCAAAATTATATCCAAGCACTTCGTGATATTGAGCGTGCCTTAAATACTATCAATCCTGAGATTATGAAGTTTTTAGATAATTACCCCAATGTTAGCTTGGTTAGTTTTGCTACACAGTATTGTGCCATACACCATGCATTACAAAGCGATCAACAATTCCAACAAGGTGTGAGGGATATGTACTCTCATAATGAAACAAATGCTTCTAATACAGTAATGTATGTAGAAACAAAAATATCAGAATTACTCAATTCACTAGGTGGCGATACGCCAGCTACGAATATGTGGATGTCTTTTATTCGGTCGGTAGAAATTGCACCCAAACCATCTGCACTTGCTACTGTTAGTCAGAGTATCAGTAATGATGAAGTAATAGCATTAAAGCAAGCCATTGAAGCAGCTCAGCAAATACAGTCAGCGCCACTACCATCTACAGAGGATATCCCTCTAGATATATCAGCGCAAACAACCAATATGAGACCGTCTTAAGTGATTGTTTATTATTGATAATTTGACAAAAATGGCTTTTTTTGTTATAATGCATTAAAAAATAATCGTATTGAAGTGGAGCAATATTATGAAAAGAGGCTTAAAAGAGCTCACGGAAACAAGTAGAGAAGAAAAAAGGCAAAAACTAGGTATTGAGAATTGGGAAGCATCTAGTCAGTCACTACAGCAGTTGGGTTTTGACTTAGCACAAATAGATAGAATTGTTTTGCGTAAGTATTCCACTAATGCTATTAAAGCAGTGATACAGCATACGAAACAGCTATTAGCCTTTAAGTTAAGCCACATTGAGATAACAAGGATAGCATCAAATAAGGGTGGCTCAAAAAATATTCAAGCGGTGATTAAGTGTTTTGAATTACTTAAGTCACTTGGTTTTGGGTTAGAACAGATTGTGAATATTGCATCGCATGATGGTGGATCTAGAAACCTTCAGGCAGTAACTTCTAATCACATAGTGCTCAAGATTTTTGGCTTTACACCAGAGCAGATTGTGAAAATGGTATCACACAGTGGTGGATCTAGAAACCTTAAAGCGGTAACTGATAATTTTGAAGCACTCAAGGCCCTTGGCTTTACATCAGAGCAGATTGTGAGGATGGTATCAAATAAAGGTGGTTCTAAAAACCTTCTAGCAGTAACTGATAATCACGCAGCGCTTAAGGGGCTAGGCTTTGCACCAGAGCAGATTGCGAAGATGGTATCACACAGTGGTGGATCTAGAAACCTTAAAGTGGTAACTGATAACTTTATATCACTTAAGATGCTTGGCTTTAATGCAGATCAGATAGTGAGGATAGTATCAAATAATGGTGGATCGAAAAACCTCCAGGCAGTAACTGATAATCACGTAGCGCTTAAGGGTATTGGCTTTGCACCAGAGCAGATTGCGAAGATGGTATCACACGGTGGTGGATCTAAAAACCTTCAGGCTGTAACTGAAAACTACCAGGCACTTAAGGATCTTGGCTTTACATCAGAGCAAATTGTGAGAATGGTATCACACAGCGGTGGTTCTAATAACCTCCAGGCAGTAACTGATAATCACTCAGCGCTTAAGGATCTTGGCTTTACCTCAGAGCAGATTGTGAGGATGGTATCACACGGTGGTGGATCTGGAAACCTTAAAGCAGTGACTGATAATTTTATATCACTTAAGATGCTTGGCTTTAATGCAGAGTATATTGCGAAGATGGTGTCACACAATGGCGGATCGAAAAACCTCCAGGCAGTAACTGATAATCACGCAGCGCTTAAGGGTCTTGGCTTTGCACCAGAGCAGATTGCGAAGATGGTATCACACTGTGGTGGATCTAAAAACCTTAAAGCGGTAACTGATAATTTTACATCACTTAATGCGCTTGGTTTTAATGCAAAGCAGATTGTGAATATGGTCTCACAGTGTGGAGGCTCTAAAAAACTTCAGGTAGCAAAAAGTATTTCTGCACCTAGATCTGATGAAACCATTGCTGATAAAATCTTAGAAAATCTATGCTCAGAAATAAGTTTTTTTGAAGCTAGTGCTGATGAAGTCAATACTGATAAAATTTTAGAAAACTTATGCTCAGAAATAAGTTTTTTTGAACCTAGTGCAATGAAATCTTAGAAATAAGTTTTCCAAAAGATATTACCTTTTTTCATACTTTTATTGAAATATGGTACATTATGTATGGGATGATGTATCGTTCTAGTTGAGACATTGACAGGTTTTTTTAGGGATGCTGTTCTTGGAATGCATTAATTATTGGCAGTAAAATGAATATAAGTAATATACTACAAAAATCTTCGCAGACCCTTAGATTTTATTTTATCTCTTCAGTATCATATACATTGTCAGAATTTGCCGAAATTGCAGACCAAGCGTATAAAAAAACACCTAAGTTTGGTTTTTTGAAATGGCAATTAATTACAGAAGAGGAAGTGGGGTTGGTTGTATATGCAGTTACTAATACTATGTCTAATCATGTGATGTTTGTTACAAAAGGTACAACAGATTTTCAAGATTGGACAAATGACAATCTTCCAGCTGCTATGGGCTTTAATACAACATATTTTGAGCATGGTATTGAGAGAATTCAACAGTTTTTAGAAGCCAACCCAAGATTAAACAGGCTAAGTTTTGTAGGGCACTCTATGGGTGGAAGATTATCAGATGTATTTGCAGCATATTGTTATGCAAATATGGATAAAACCATACGTCATGTTCGAATGTTTGATAGCCCTGGAACAATGAAATCATTATCAAATATTCATAACTATGATCCAGAATATATAACTGTTGATCGAGTGGACTTAGTTGGGCAGCCTAACACAGTCAATATGTCTGGAAA